>ERZ894236.23-NODE-23-length-261564-cov-29.1026_pt1 | contig 261564 bp, 237 predicted proteins | sample MGYA00380297_ERZ894236 | MGnify/ENA primary metagenome ERZ894236 (study PRJEB32331, sample SAMN06328420) | human gut metagenome | biome: human gut microbiome; feature: stool | host: Homo sapiens | collected 2014-08-04 ... | reverse complement strand
ATATCATAAGGAAAAAATGAAGTGGGTAAGTTGCCAACGATTACTTGACACAAACCTGGAGCTGTCCCGGACTTGACTTTTTTCCTGTAAGATGGTATGATGATCATGCTCCATAAGAGCGCCAGTAAGGGCTTGTACTGGTTTCGACGGGGGCTATGAAGCTGGTGAAGCTATCCGCATGCGATGCGTTAAATGGCAAACCTAAATATAAACGCTAACGACGAATTAGCATACGCAGCCTAATTTAGGCGGCTGTCGGCCCCGGCGGACCTGCACTCCGGGTAACTGGCATCATTAATTGCAGGAAACGACACGTGCAAAGCTTTGAGCACGCGGGCGTAGGATGAAGCTACTGAACGTACCAGGATGTCTGTTTCCGGGTACGGGAGGGAATGTCAAAGAACAGACTATGATAGTAGAAGAACAGGGGATTGGTTTTCGGACAGGGGTTCGATTCCCCTCAGGTCCACGAAAAAGACGGGTTTAACCTTATGGGTTTAAATCCGTTTTTTGTTTCATAAAGTAAGCATAGGGAAAAGGAGGCGGAAAATGAACAGACAAAGACTTTTTATTGCGGTATGTATGACAGCGGCAGTCCTGGGCGGCTGCGGTGCGAAGGAGGCAGACGCGGCAGCGGCCGCAGGGACGGAGCAGACGGCTGCCGGCATAGAAAACGGATCCGAAGCTTCTGGTGCAAAGGATGAAAATCTGGAGACTGCCGGGAGCGGGGCGGGTGCGCTTATGACAGATGGATCCGGGATCCGGACAGAAAAAACAGGCGCAGGGGATCCGGAAGGCATGACTTTGTATGCAGAGCTTTCGTTTTACCTGGGGGATACGGAGTGGCGTCTGCAGAAATTTGCCCAGTCCGACCTTGTGGACCATGGAGAGCTGCTCCTGGACGACAGATGCCGCTTCCTCATAAGAGCTGTATCCGGGGATGGTGCTTACGTATTTTTTGATGAGGCTGTGCAGCTGGGAGAACCGGAGGCGGATGTGTGGACGGATCCGGAGGACCGGCTCCATGTGGTGATCCGCGATGCCCGGACGGCCAGATACAGGATCACAGACCACATCTATGATAAAGATACAGAAGTGTTTAATGGAAGAGTACTGATCGGCGAAGATGGGATCAATTACTGGGGAACAGCCGCAGGAAATGGAGACGGGCTTTCTTTGGAGACCGAAGGCCAGAAGGAGATGGAGACCCTCTGCGGATATATCCAGAAGATCGAAAACGGAGCGGTCTGGATCGACCAGGTGGAATACGTGGAAGAGAGCGATACGGAAAGGATCAGAGAACTGGGGCTTACAGAGGCAGATATGGCCGGCGGCTTCTATATCTATAACCCGGAGGAGGAATCCGTTCCGCTGACACTGGCTGACGATACGGTCTATACGTTCATTGACTGGGGGAGGGATTTTATCCCTTCCGATTCTTCACAGGACCTGACGGTCTCTACTACGACGCTGGCTCTTTTTGAGGCCTATCTGGAAACCTACGAGGACGGAAAGCCAGGAATGCCGTTTTTTATGGAGACCGATGGGGATAGGGTGATCCGTATTTTTGAAAAGCCTATGGCATAAAAAAGGCAGTTGTTTTGAAAATGTGATTTAGATGCATCCTATAAACATACATTAATAGGCTTGCATCTTGGCAGACTGATTTATATATTTTTTTGGTGTTCTGAAATATATCTTTGTAAGATTTTTTATACTTCTGCCATGAGCAAAAATTTTGTGAAAGTCTGCTCTCTGGAGTTTTGAACCTGGAGAGCAGACCCTGGAACTTTAGGAGTGGTGCCGTTCCTTAATCATACCTAGTTTTTTCATAGTCCGATAAAGAGTGCTGGTACTGATTCCAAGGGATTCAGCGGTTTTTTTCCGATTATTATTGTTTTGAATGAGAGTATCTTTAATGATGCCTTCGTGGAGGCTGTTGATTCCAGCCTTTATGAGGGCATTTGTACTATCAGTCCGGGGCTCTTTTGCCTGGAAACCCTGAGAAACGGAAACTGCCCGGACAGCTGCATTTAAATCCAGGCTGTTGCCGGAAGAAAGGACCATGGCCCGTTCTACCAGATTGGATAGCTGGCGGATATTTCCAGGATAGGGGAAGGAACGGAGGTATTTGATGGCTTCTGGATCAATTCGGCTGACAGGGATATGCAGCTCTTTTGACTTCTGTTTCACAAAATGGCGGATCAGAAGTTCGATATCATCTTCCCGTTCTTTTAAAGAAGGGAGTTTCATTTCTAATACACTGATCCGGTAATAGAGGTCTTCCCGGAACAGTTTTTTCTTAACCATTTCTTTTAGGTCTTTGTTGGTTGCGGCAATGACACGGATATCCACAGGAATGACCCGGACACCTCCAATGGGAGTGACTTCATGCTCCTGAAGGACGCGAAGAAACCGGGCCTGGACATGCAGTGGCATTTCACTAACCTCATCAAGAAAGACAGTTCCCTTATGTGCCTGGACAAACAAACCCTGCTTTCCTCCGCTTAAGGCACCAGTAAACGCTCCCTTTTCATAACCGAACAGCTCGCTTTCAATCAAATTTTCCGGTAAAGCGGCACAGTTGATTACCACAAAGGGGCCTTTTTTGCGTTGACTGGCATTGTGAATGCTTTGAACGAACATTTCTTTTCCTGTTCCTGACTCCCCATAGACCAGGATGGAACTGTCCACGGCCGCATACCGAGCGGCAGTTTGGATACAGGAGGTGACGGCAGGGCTATTGCCAATGATATTCCGGAAGGTGATAGAGGCTCCAGCATTTCCTGGAAGCATTTGTTTTCGTACCTGTTGTTCCACGGTCTGAAGCTTTTCAACAGGGGTCAGCGTTAAAACAGCAGAACGGAATACCTCATGAACGAATATGGCTTTTCCTTCCAAAACATAGGGACTGCCATGGAGGGTGACCATTTTTCCAGAAAAATCTTCAAAGTCAGTTAGGAGCATTTGAATTTCTGGACAATTTAAAGGGGTCTGGAAGACAAAGAGTGAACAGAGCTGAAGAGAATTCATACGGAGAAATGTACTGGCAGAACGATTTGCTGTCTGAATTTTTCCGTTGGGTTCAAGGGAAAGGATGCCTTCAGAAATATGATCCTGAATGGTGTGTAAAATTTCGGTTTGCTCCTGCCGTTCTTCTATGGCTTTCAGATTATGCTGAGCCAGGTGGACTGCTGAGAGGATATCACTTTCATCATAAGGTACATTGATAATTGCCATATGGTGGCTTTTAGCAAACTCATTAATGATACCGCCGCCAATGACAACCTTATAGCCATCTTCTTCCAATTTTTGGAAAATTCCTGGAAATTCACTGGTACTTTGGTAAGGAAAATAGGAGACAGCACCGGGGAAATCTTCGCAGGCCTTCCGGACAGCGGGGCTGTTGCTCTCTCTCCAGACAATAGCGGCATGGTCGGAGAGTTTCAGAGCGTTACGGATGGAATCAGTAAATGAAATTCGGTTTCTTCGTATGGTAACGACGGAAATGTCCACCTGGTTCATAATAGATTCGGCATAAACGTCGCCGGTAATAAGTATTTCCGCTCCCTGGGCGATGGCCCGATGAAGTACATCAAGCGAATCTGTGTTTTCATCTAGCTCATAGACAGGATAGGAAAGGGCACTTTGTTTCAAAATCAGGCGGGCATGATCACAATGGTATTTTCTTCTCAAAGCGATGATGATTTTTTCTTTCATGATACTCCTTTTTGATAAAATGTTGAATTTGAATGTTGTATTAATTCGTTCAGTCAAAAATGAATTTTATTTTTTCAGTTTATCGCATTTTTCTTTCTTTTACAAGTGACATGGAAAAAAACAAGAAAAGTAACATGGAAAAAAACAAGAGGATTGTTAAGTAATATACATAAAAAAAGAATCGTACATATATAGATCTGATAAATAAACAGAAAAACATAGTATCAATGAAAATTTGGCATGGAGATTGCTTATTATTTAGGATGTGACACAATAAAGCGGATCCGAAGTAAAACAAACGTAAACAAAAAGAAAAGGGGGTCATTTTTATGACGTATGCGGTTCTTGGTTATGCAATGATTGCTCTGATTGTGATTCTTCTGCTTACCAATAAGGCCAATCCAATTATGGCATTTATTATTGTTCCGCCGATTATTGCACTAACAGCTGGTTATTCCATTTCAGAAATTAATGATTTCATCAAAGCTGGTGTTTCAAGTTCCATGGGAACAGCACTTCTTGCCATGCTTTCCATTATATTCTTCAGCATTATGACGGAACAGGGATTATTTGACCCAGTGGTTGATTTTCTCGTTTCCAAAGCGGGAGACAAGGTGGCAATTATTGTTGTGATCTCTGCTCTGGTAGCACATTTTTCTCATTTGGATACGGGAACAACCAGTACGCTGCTGGTTACAATTCCGGCTATGCTTCCCATTTACAAAAGGATCGGAATTGATAGAAAGTATCTGTACCTGGTCATTGTTCAGGCCATCGGTGTTATGAATCTTCTTCCCTGGGGAGGAGCCATTACCCGTTCCTGTGCTGTAACTGGAATGGACCCGGCGGCCATCACAAGAGCCCTTGTCCCCTGTCTGATTGCAGGCTTTGCTTATAATATGGTTACAGCATATCTTTACGGCAAACGTGCTCAGACAAAAATCCGTGACGGCATTCTTGACAGAGGAGAAGATTCTGTAGAAGGTGACAGCGGGCTGACAGTGGAAGGAAACCGTAATACAAAGCTGAATATGAAATATTGGATTAATCTGGCCTGGACGCTTTTCATTATTGTCCTTTTGTTTAAAGGAACTTTTGCTGGTTATATTACGTTTATGTTTGCGGTTGCAGGAGCTTTGCTGATCAACTACCGGACTGTAAAGGAGTGGAATGGAATTATCGACAAGTATGCGAAGAATGCACTGCGAATTACACTGGTCATGTTTGCAGCCGGTTTCTTTTCGGGAATTTTGAACAAGAGCGAAATGCTGACAGAGATGGCAGGAGTCGTTACCAGTATGATCCCAGCCTCCATGGCTCCTCTGTTTGCGATTATCTGTGGTGTGATCGCCTTTGTATTCTCAATCCTGCTTGGGGCCGATGGTTTCCATTATGGTATGATGCCCCTTTTAATCAAAGCGGGGGAAACCTTTGGATTTGGACAGACTGGACTGGTATACATTATGTGCATGGGTGCGGATGTGGTTTCCCAGCTTCGTCCGGTACAGGCTACATCCTGGATGACGGCTGGAATGTGCAACATTGAATTTAAGGACGGAGCCATTAAAGCGTTTCCGATTATTCTCGGACTTTTTGCAGTAGAAGTTGTTGTTGGCGTGATTTTTGGAATTATTCCAATCTTATAAGGAGAAAACCATGATTATTGATAAACTGGAGTATGCGTCAAGATACTATGGATTGAATTCTAATCTGGATTATGTGTTGAAGTATCTTGTGGAGCATGAAAAAGAACTGAAGGAAAGTCCCATTGGTATTACCAGATTTACAGAAAATATTCAAGGAAAATGCATTGCCTACAATACTGTGGTCGGCAGCAGGAAATGGGAGTCCCATGAAGAGTTTACAGATCTTCAGTATATGTTAAAGGGTACAGAGCGCATTGGATTTAATCATGAAGAGAATATGGTTAATTCTAAAAAACAGGAAGGAAAGGACCAGATTCTCCATGAAGGTGATGGTGACAAAATCCTCCTTCCGGAAGGATATTTTATCATTTTGTTCCCGGGAGAGGTCCATATGTCAAAACTCGCAGATGGTCCTTCTGCCTGTGTTGAAAAAGCAGCGTTTAAGATCCGTCTTTAAGATGGAAGGGGAGGAAGAAAAAATGAGTCAGAAACCATTATATGCTTATGTGGGAACATATACGACAGAAAATTCCAAGGGGAACCGCAATGCCCATGGGGTAGGAATCTATGTGTATGAGATCAGCAGGACCAATGGAAGATGGAAGCTGGTTCAGGAAATGCCTGCATTAAATCCTGCCGTCCTGCAATTTGGAAAAGATCAGAAGTATGTTTATTGTGTCAATAGCAACAGCGGAGGTGTGACAGCCTTTCTCCGTGACGGGGAAACGGGAATGCTTACAGAATTGAACCGTGCAGAAACAGACGGCAATAACATCATGATTATGTCTGTGGATAGAGCCGGAGAGTACATGGTTACTGGTGATCATAAGGGAATTGTTAATGTATTTCATCTGGAAGCGGATGGAACCATCGGAAAAAAGACAGACAGCTTTGTTCTTCCGGGTGAGAAGGGACCGCTGAATGAGAAGATTCAGCCCTGGTCCCGTCCGCATCACCTGCCTTTCTCACCGGATGGCAGATATGTGCTGATTGCGGATAAGGGACTGGACATTGTCCACAGTTATGCCATCGACAGGGAAATAGGGAAGCTTTCCCTGGGACAGCAGCTAAAGTGCCATGGCGCTTCCTGCCCGCGCCATTTGTGGTTCCATCCTAATGGGGAATGGGTCTATATTAATACAGAATATACATCTACGATTATTGCCTGCCGGTATGACAGAGAAAAGGGAACCCTGGAACCTTTCCAGGTAGTTTCAGCTCTTCCGGATGATTATTTCGACGTGAATACTATGACATCAGAGCTGGTGGTCCACCCCAACGGAAAATTTCTTTATATTTCCAACCGTCGTGTTAACAACATCGGTGCCTTTTCTATTAATCAGAAGACGGGGAGGCTTTCTCCAATTGGATGGGTTCCCTGTGGTGGAAAGAAGCCAAGATTTTTCGCCATTGAGCCCGGAGGAAGGTATTTGTTCAACGGTAATCAGTCAAGTGATACAATCACATTATTCGCCATTAACCAGAAAACTGGTGAACTGGAGGCTACAGGAAAAGCTTTGAATACACCGACACCGGTATGGATCTTGTTTACAGATGCGGTGGAATCCATTGAAGAATTTGGAGAAAAGAGAGGGGAGTAATAAATATGAGTGTGGGAAATCGTGTGTTTTTACAGAGGGAACTTCCAGATATGGAGCTGGTAAAGCGGTATCAAAGACTTCCGGCCGCCAATGTGGCCGATACCATGAGCCGTTCCTGTGCTTTAAATTCAGAAATTCATCTGATCAGCAGTCCGGACCGGCCGATCATGGCTGGTCCGGCGCTCACAGTTAAGGCTCGTCCAGGGGATAATCTGATGCTTCATAAGGCTTTGGACATGGCTCAGGAGGGAGATGTAATTGTGGTATCCAATGATGGAGACCGGACTCATTCTCTAATGGGAGAGATTATGGCAGTTTATGCGCAGAATAAGGGAAAGGTGGCGGGTATTGTTCTGGATGGCCCTATTCGGGATATGGAAGAATTGTTTCAGATGAGCCTGTTCCTTTATGCCACAGGCTCCACACCGGGAGGACCTTATAAGGAAGGGCCAGGTGAGATCAATGTGCCAATCTCTATTGGGAATATCGCTGTAAAGCCTGGAGATATTATCCTGGGAGACCGGGATGGGGTGATTGTCATACCACAGGAAGATGCAGCCTCCATTATTGATGGAGCAGAAGCTTATGCAGCTATGGACGCGGGGAAGGTAGAGGAAGCTAAAAACGGAACGTCCAAGAGGCAGTGGGTGGAAGATACACTGGCAAAGAAAAATGTGGAGATTATCGACGGGACATACAAAGGCTGAGAGAAGTGGAAGTAAGGAGGAAGCGGATTAATGAAAACGGTTTTATGCAGCAGAACCAGACCATCTCAGATCGGAGAGGAAATATACGACGGCGGCTTTGGGTATACACTGGATTTTTCCTGGGCCAAATGGCCGAAAGACCTGGAGGGTGTCCATACTCTCAATGGCTGTTTTGATCCAGAAGGAAATCTTTATGTGGCAACGGAGAATCCGGAGAATCCGGTAGTGATCTTCTCCCCGGAGGGGGGATATCTCCGTAGTATAGGAGCCGGGTTATTTAAAAAGGCGCATAGTGTATTTCTGACACCCCATAGAACAATCCTGACAGCAGACACCAGCCCCGGTTACCATGTGATCCGGGAGATTACTATGGATGGGGAACTGGTTTATGACTTTGGAACATTGGGCCAGCCGGGGGATTCAGGCTATGATCTGAATTATCTGAAAACGCTGGAAAAGGAGGGCCGTGTTCCCCAGGACCCAGAGTGGAATAAGCGGGCGGAGGCGAATGCCAGGCTGGACAGCGTGAAAAAACTGGGAACCCCGTTCTGCCGCCCTTGTGCGATGATCATGAATGAAAATGGCGAATATTTTGCAGCTGACGGTTATGGGAACGATGCAGTCCATAAATTCAGAGCAGATCGCTCATACGAAAAATCCTGGGGAGGTCCGGGACAGGAGCCGGGGAAGTTTCGGCTGGTCCATGATATTCGTCTGGATGACCGGGGCCGTCTTTGGGTAACAGACCGGGAAAATAAGAGGGTGCAGATATTCACTCAGGATGGCGAACTTCTGGCTGTGATCGGAGGGAATCTGATGCGGATCGGAGCTGTTTGGATTTCTGGTTCACTTGCTTACATAGGAGAACTGGATGGTGGGATCACTGTTGTTGATATGGATTTCCATGTGTTAGCGCAGCTGGGATGTAAAGGATCGGTCATACATGCCCATGGTCTTACGGCAGATAAGGATGGAAACCTGTTTGTATTTACCAATCGGAAAAATTCCAATACTATTTTACGATTAATTCGGAAATAAGGGAGGTACAAAGGATGAAGGGGACGAAATTTACATTTTTTGGAGCTATGTGTGTACTGGTGGAGCGAAGTGACGGAAAGAAGTTCCTATTTGATCCGTATATCACGGAGAATCCTCAGACAGATGCGCCTCTTGAACAGTTTCTGGATATCGATTATCTCTTTGTAACCCACAATGCGGGAGATCATTTTGGGGATGCAGATGTGATCATGGAAAATGCGCCCAAGGCGGTTTTGTTCAGCGGAAAGGATGTAAACCGTCACGTTCAGAAGCGGGTGCCACTTCCCAGAGAGCGGTGGTTTGGGACGATCTATGGAGACAGTCGGAAACTGGATGAGATTACGACCGTCCACACGGTCAATGCGATTCACCGCTCCAAAGAAAACAACAGCGGAACAGAAGTTTCTCATCCGGCGTTTGGATTTATTTTGGAGGTAGAACCTGGCGTTGTGTATTATCATGTGGGGGATACCTGCCTATTCGGGGATATGCGCCTGTATCGGGAACTGTATCACCCGACCGTCATGACCGTTGGAATCTCCAGTTTTAAGGCTCCTTATCCACCTTGTGAAATGCCGGCCCGGGAGGCGGCCTATGCTGTATCCTATGTGGGCCCGGATGTTGTGATTCCAACCCACTATCCGGAAAGCAGCCATGCACCGGAAGAGTTTCGGAAACATATGGAAACGCTGGCACCACAGGTAAAGATTCAAGGGAAAATTGGAAAAACGTTTTTATATATCCCTTCTTGTGTCATGGAGGATGAGTGAAGACGGGAGAATCCCTTGGTTCCAGACTGAAAAGAGGAGTGTGTTGTTTTGGACTTTCCGTGGTGCTGCCCTGCCCATCGGTGATTGAAATGGCTGCGTTGGCAGGTTATGATTTTGTGCGGATCGATTGGGAACACGCACTGTTCGGAGCAATAGAGCTGAGGGAACTTTTAAATACAGCACGTCTGGTGGGAATGCCCTGTCAGGTCAGGGTACCGGAACTGACAATGATCACGCCGCTGTTAGGGCAGGAGCCAGCGGGGATTATGGTTCCCCATGTGGAATCAGAGAAGGAGGCCAGGGCCGCAGTGGATGCCTGTCGATTTCAGCCTCTGGGCCGGCGGGGGATGGACGGCAACACAAGACGGATGCGCTGTGAGGGAATGACAAGACGTACTTATATGGAGTACCAGCAGGAAAATCTGGATATAGTTGTCCAAATTGAGAGTATACCGGCAATGGAGAAGATTGATGAAATTCTTTCTTTAGATGGAATCACCATGGCGGCAACTGGACGTGCAGATTTATCCCAGGAACTGGGTTTCCCAGGACAGAAAAATCACCCGGCTGTGCTGGAGGCAGAGGAATTTATCATAAGAAAGGTCCTGGAACATGGAAAACATCCCATAATCGCCGCAGAATCAGCGGGACGGGTGGGGCAGCTGTATGAGATGGGAGTCCGATGTTTTCTAGTGGGAAAGGACGAGGCGCTCCTGGCGAAAAAGGCAGCAGAAAACCTGGAAAATGTTAAAAATTTTCATCTAAATAAAGGATAAAACAAGGAATCAGATATTTGAGTTCAAGTCCCGGATGTGGCAGTTATGTCTGTCGGTCCGGGGCTCTTTTGTATCTGTTTTTTAGAAAACGTATATAATCATGCCACGGAAACAAGATACAGTAAAATAAAATTCATTTTGTAATTTGTGGGCTATCAATTAGGAAAACATAAGTAAAAGAAATTATTATACGCAAATAAGCCCGCCAGAAGGCGAGCTTATTGAGAATGTTTGTTTATAGGCTGTGGCTGGATTATGTTTTCTGGACAGCCCCTTTTTATCATGCATGGATCGCCGCAAGCCTTTCAGCTGTCTGGCTGGAAATCTCTCCATCCTTTTGTTCTTCTCTTTCTCTGACCATCTGCCAGATCAGATCATGCATCCACTGGACCGTTTCTTCCAGCTTCTTGTTTTCATCCCGAAGACGGCGGACCTCATTTTCTAGATTGCTGATGAGCTGGTCTTTTTCATCGATCATAACGCTGTTCCTCCCCCGATATTTTAAATGGAGTATATCATTTTGTTTAGGTTCTGTCCAGTGAAAGGGGGAGGATTGACAAAGCCGTCACAAACTGGGGAAAAACTGTGATTGCTTCATACGGAAATTTGAGCTATAATGGGGAAATAAGTCGGATGGACGACGGAATCGAGGTTTACTATGGCATCGGCGCAGAATGATTTTTCAAAGGGAAGCGTGGTGGGGAATATTATGGGAATGGCCATTCCCATGACTGCTGCGCAGCTTATCAATCTCCTATACAATGTGGTGGACCGGATCTATATCGGCTATATCCCGGAGCACGCCACTCTGTCGCTGACCGGTCTTGGCGTCTGCCTTCCGGTCATTACTGCGGTCATGGCGTTTGCCAATCTGTTCGGTATGGGAGGAGCGCCCCTCTGCTCCATTGAACGGGGGCGGGGGAACCAGAAGGAGGCGGAGGCCATCATGGGAAATGCGTTTACCCTCATGGTGATCTGCGGGATCCTGCTGACTATCCTGGGGATCGTATTCCGGCGGCCGCTGCTTTATCTTTTCGGGGCCAGTGATTCCACCTATCCCTATGCGGAATCCTACATGACCATTTACCTGCTGGGCAGTGTGTTTGTGATGATGGGGCTGGGTATGAACGCCTTTATCAATTCCCAGGGTTTTGGGCGGATCGGGATGCAGACAGTGCTCCTGGGGGCTGTGGCCAACATCATCCTGGACCCTGTGTTCATTTTCGGTTTTCGCATGGATGTCCGGGGAGCAGCCCTGGCCACTATCATTTCCCAGTTTTTATCGGCGGCGTGGGTGCTGAGGTTCCTGTTCAGCGACAGGAGCATCCTGCGGCTGAAACGGGAGACCATGGTGCTGAAAAAAGCCCGGGTGCTGAAGATCGTTTCCATGGGCATGTCCAGCTTTGCCGCAGGCTTTACCAACAGTGTGGTGGCGGTGGCCTGCAACGCAACGCTCCAGACCTGGGGCGGGGATCTGTATGTGGGAGTTATGACGGTGATCCATTCCGTGAGGGAGATCGCAGAAAACCTGGTGAAGGGCCTTACGGGCGGCTCCCAGCCGGTGCTGGGCTATAACTTCGGAGCCGGACAGTACGACCGGGTGAAAAAGGCCATCCGTTTTTTATCAGTTTCCACCATTGCCTTTACCACCTTCTGCTGGATCCTGATCTCGATCTTCCCGGAGACGTTTATCCACATCTTCAACCGGGATGAAACCCTGGTACAGGCGGCTATTCCGGCAGTACGGGTCTACTTTTTCGGCTTTTTTATGATGTCTCTTCAGTATTCGGGACAGGCCTGCTTCATTGGCCTGGGAAAGGCCAAACAGGCCACCTTTTTTTCCATATTCCGGAAGGTCATCATCGTTTTACCGCTGACGCTTTTATTCCCAAGGCTGGGAGGCCTGGGGGCCATGGGGGTATTTCTGGCAGAGCCGGTCTCCAACTTTATCGGCGGAGCGGCCTGCTATGGGACCATGCTGCGTACTGTGTGGCCGGAGCTCAATAAGAAAAAAGAAAGCGCGTGACTGGATCCGCAGAGGATCTGATCAGAAAATGATCGGAAAAATAAAATATATCCGGGAGGGGAAATCTCAAATGGAACTTAACAGGGAAGAAGACGCCAGGTTTCTGGTGCATCACCAGGTGACGGAAAAAAAGCTTCTGCATCTGGAAAAGGGAGTCAGGAAGCTGGGCTTCCAATCGGGAGGAAACAGGATCCTGGCTGGGCTTTTGATGGCTTCGGTCATGGGACTGGCCATAGGCCTTGTTTTTGACGGTATGGTGGCACGGACGTTTTCGGCCATTGCCGTAGTGCTGTTTCTGATCTTTGCTGCAGGTGTGTATTCCATCTTTAAGGCATGGTTTGACGCAAAGAAGACCATCCATCTTCAATATGAGGCAGGAAAAAAAGATATGAATTATGACTGGGAGTATCGGTTTTTTGACGATTGCTATGAGGTCATTGGAAAGAACGAGGCGTCCAGGGTCTGCTATTCCAACCTGGGCCGGATCCTGGAATTTACAGGAATGCTGGTCTTGGTAGAAAAGGGCAATGTGGTCCGGTATTTTATGGAAGAGGATGTGGAAAAGGGGACTGCAGAGGAGCTTAGGGAGTTCTTAGAAAGGAAAAGCGGGACAAAGACTGAGTTTGTCTCCGTGAGGTGATGGATATGGAACCGTTATTTGCTGTGCGGATGACGCATGATGAAGATATGTATTATAACCAGGTACTGGCCTCGAAACAATCAGCGCCGGCAGAAAAGCCTGGAAAAAAGAATTTTCTTTCCAGGGTGGATCTTTCTGATGTGATCTTCGGGCTTCTGGCGTTTTTTGTTTTTTACATGACCTTTCCGGCGGAAGAGCTGGCGCAGCGGATCGTCCAGTCAGCTCTTATGGCAGGCGTGTTTGTCCTCGTCCTTGGCCAGCTGAACGGAAACAGGAGGAGGGAAAAACAGAGGATCGCTCCGGATGCCGATGAAAGGAACCAGGCGGAGATGATCATGGAAAGCTCCGGTCTGGCGGGAGAGCCGTGTACGGTATCCTTTTACGAGGATTCATTCCAGCTGGAAAATCCTGGGATCACCACCAGCTACCGGTACGAGGGTGTATCGTGGATCAAGGAGACAGAGCAGTATTATATGATCTTCTGGACCCGTTCTACGGTGATCCCAGTGGAAAAGGCTGGCTTTTACAGGGGCACTCCCAGCCAGTTCAAAGCCTTTCTGGAGAAAAAATGCCAGAAGATCATTATGAAAGCCAGATAAGAAAATAGGAGAAAATCATGGGAATTAAGATAAAAAAGGATACAATGCCGCGCCTGGAGGACCTTCCGGTGCTGAAGATCCGGTACACAATGGCGATCCCACTGATCGGTATTGTGGACATCCTCACAATGGGGAGCTTTTACGCCAATCCGGTCACAGACGGACATATAATGCTGAAGATCTTTTATGTGATCAACGCCCTGATCGGAGGGACCTTTGCTTACTGGGGGCTCAGATGGAAGACCACGGTGGACGGGAAAAAGATCCGTGTCCGCCCGGCCTTCAGTGCCGCAAAGGAGCTGCCGTTTACGGAGATCAAAAAAGCGGTGCTTCATAAGAAAAAGAAAAATGGTTCGCTGATGTATTACACGCTGATAGACAGCAAAGGCCAGGAGATCGTGAAGCTTTATCCTACCATGAAGGACAGCGCCATGCTCCTGGAGCGGCTGAAACGGCTGAAGGTGCGGATCGAAGAGGTAAACGACCGGTAGAGGAATGGACGCCGGAAATCTGCGTATACTACCTTTGAATACGGAAAAGGAGGTATATGCGATGACGAGACTGGAATGTACCGTGGCAAGCTGCGTCCATAACTCGGAAAAGTGCTGCTGCAAACAGGGGATCCTGGTGGAGGGAGTCAATGCCAGGGAAAGCTGTGATACCTGCTGCGGAAGCTTTGAGGAAAACCGCGGAGGCCTGTTCAAAAACCTGTTTAAGACGCCGGAAACCAGGCTGCAGGTGGACTGCGACGTTCTGAACTGCCTGTATAACGACGATCATCAGTGCCGTGCAGAGAGGATCTCGATCCTGGGAGACGGGGCCAGGGCTGTGGGCCAGACTGAGTGCGGCAGCTTTAGAGAACGGTAGGAAGAGAAAATGGAGACGGGGATTCTGCAGGCGGCCGGGGACAAGAGCCCCGCGCCGCTTTGGCAGAGTCCTTTTTTTGAAAAAGTATTTAAACAAGGTTCATTGATTTTTTATTGACAGGATGCTGCATTATTTTTGAAACCAGACTTTTCAAGTGAGAAGGTCTGGTTTTTTTATTTCATTGACTCACTTTGCAGGCCAGGAGGCGGATAACTCCATTGATGTTTACATTAGAGACGAGCATATGGACGTATTGGAAGACAGTGGGAAAAGACCCTTACAGAGAAGCCTCCGGTATTCACAAAAGAAACGGGTATGACCAAGACGCTTACAGGAAGCTGACTGTTTCATCACGAAAGAATGATCAGACGTGAAGGGATCAAAAGCTGGGGTTTAGGATGAAAACGCGGCATAAAATAGATTATGTACAACATTAGGCCTTTCTCCCTCTAATAACTTTGATTATATCATTTAAAAATGGCTATATCAATATGAAATACTGACATTTATATACAAAAATTTTATGATATGGCCGTTTTACTTCCTATAATCTATTTTATAGGAACTCCAGCCTTTTGTGCCTGTAAAAAGTCCAGAACCGTAGCTGGTCAGGACATCAATGATAGGGGGGTGAGAATATGGACCGCGTTATGCAAAGGGCCGTCCCTATGATGCGGGGATCGTAATGGAGGACGGAGCAGGACCTCCGGCAGACGGTATCTGGGCTCCTGAAGGCAGAAAAGAAAATAGAAAAGGGTGAGGAGGAGAGAAATGAAAAGCGATATAAAGCGATTAGTGAAAAGAAGCACTGCTGGTTTTCTGGCGGTTTGGATGGTTTTTGGAAACAGCATATCGGCGTTTTCTAATGTTGAAGCCGGTTCTGGAAGAGCAGGCCAGAAGAAGGAAGAAACCGTGTCCACAGCTTTGGAAATGGAAAAAAAGAAAACGCCAAAAATGATGACCTCTTCCAACGCGGAGAAGAAAAATGTTCTATCCGCAGAGGTGGGCAGCATGGAGATCCAGATCCGGGAGAAGACCGCTGGCGCTCTGGAACAGGCGGAAGCTCTGGAGGTATATGACCTGGGGCAGGACGCCGCTGTGGAGGCGGCTCTTTTGGAGAAGCTTGAAGAAGGCGAGGAGCTGGCCGGCTATGTGGCCCTTGATATTAGTCTCTTTGACGGCGAGGGCGCGGAGATCGAGCCGGATGGCAATGTCAATGTGGAGGTCAGCGGCATTGAAACTCCCGGGGAATACGATGATGTTATGATCGTTCATCTGGAGAGGGAACATCCGGGAAAAATGCGTCCCATGGGCGTAAACCGTCCCAATCTTCCGATGACAGCAGCCCATAACGAGGAGGGCGTCTATGACGCCACTGTGGTAACGGAAGGCATAAAGGATGAAATTGAGAAGTCCGACAGGATCACCTTTACGGCAGAATCGTTTTCCTCTTATGTGATTACCTTTATTAAATCTGCAACGGAGTATCAGGATGTGGATGTTTTCCTGATGGATACCCGGACAGGGGCCGAGTTTACAGCTGCTGCGGACAATCTTCAGATCACCGTCGACGATGACGGTATCGAAATCCTGAAGCTGGTGGAAGGAAACCAGATGGGACAGATTGCAAAAACTGACGAGGTGTCTCCTGACGGAGAAGCGGTCTATATGTCCTACGCCTATGCGTCCACGGATGAAGAGGGAAATGACCGTATTACCCATGTGAATTTTTCGGAGATTGAAGGGAAGGATCAAGCGGCGCTTTATCTTTGGTACGATCATCTGGGTACTCTCGAGATCCCCGTTGAAGTGTATCTGGAGAGCAGTCCTGCCGATGAACAGTATGAATTTACGATCGTGGCAGGGACGATCCGAAACAATGCAGAGGCCGTTTTAAATGATGCAGGTCTGACGGAAGATCTGGGAAACTACGCCTTTGAGAAGGCCGTTGTGCATAGGGAAGAGGATGGCGAGGAGCAGGAAATCGAAATCGTTTCCAGGATCGGAAACACGATCTATTACAGTACAAAAGTCAACAACGGCGTGGTTGGAAACTTTAAGGAAGGCAGCGGAAGAACGATCCGCCTTTATTATAAAGAGGCGTATAAGGTGACTCTTACTGTTACAGCCGCTTCCGGGACAGAAACTAATATTGGAAACACGGTGAATGGACAGTATGTGGGAGATACTATTGAGATCGACGTTGCGAAAAACGGAAGCTTCAGTATTCCCATCACCATCGCCCAGGGATATGCAGTGAAAGTGGAGTGTACTGAGGATCCTGCCTTGGATTACAACTCCGCCGATGCGCCCAATCATCTGAGGGAATATACGATCAACGGAACGAACCTTACAGAGGATATAGGGATCAATATCACCTTCTCGAAACCGGCGCTGGCGTTTACGTATGATTTTTCCAATGAGAGTATTTTCCATAACACTACGGTGGAGATATCTCAGGGTGGAAGCTGGCAGGAAGCTGGTAAAACGGGAACGATTTCGGTTCCTGAAGGAGACGACTCACTGTCGATTCGATTGAATCCCAACTCGGACTTCTTAGGATCAGCTTGGATTTTTGATGCGCTTGCCGTCAATGACCAGGCTCTGATGATACCGGTGGATCCGGGATTTTTGTCAGGAAGCTGGAATTCTGAGGAAAACAGTGAATTGTTTGACACGGCAGGAAAGAAAATTGCTGACGTTACCATAACAGTAGATAGAGGATTCCTTTCGCGCAACAGAATATATACGATTGCATTCAGCAATATCAAGTGTCCCTTAAAAATGACCGGCGGCAGTATGCGGGAATACTTTGATCAGCAGGCGATCCTGTATGAGAAGGGAGATGGGCTTCAGGTATCCTGGGCATATAACGATGGCGGAGTAGATAGCGCCGCTTCGATTGAGAAGGGCGATGCCATTGAATTTAACCAGAATGTTACCTATTATATCGATCCGGATTGGGGTTGGTATATTGATCAGGTGGTCGTATCTCCGCAGAATGAAAATGGTGATCCCGTGAATCTAACCGATCAGCTTGCACCCATTGATGTAGACGGAAAATGGTATGACAGGAAAAAGGTTACGATGGAATTTGCCGGTTGGGCCGATACGGATGCAGAGACTCTTGTACGGATCACATCGAAGGAAATCAACTATCAGTTTGTATGGAACAATGGAGGGGCGCAGGTTCCCTTGAGTGATTCCTTTACTTTGCCAGGAGATGATTCTCTTTCCCAGCCGCTGTATAGCAACGTGATTCCAGACGAGACGGCAACGCCTGAAGGAAAGGTATTCCAGGGCTGGACGTTGGGAACTGGTGATACACATATTCACTGGGGGAATGAGTCGGTTTCCCGAACGGAACTGCTGGAAGCGATGAAAGCTGGCACTCTTACCATGGAGTATCCGCCGACAGCGTCTGAAACCGTTAAGATCCTTCTTACTCCCCAATATGTGGAGGCGGCTCAGGCAGAAACCATTCCGTATTCTGTAGAAATCTATCTTGGAAGCGAGAGTGGAATAAAGGTAGGAACCTTTGAGTATCGGGGTATAGCCGGTCCGGCTATTGAGGAAGGGGCCTACATTGAGCGGCCTGAAATCAAAGCGGTAATCGATCAGTATCAAGACGAGTATCCGGAGAAAGAAATCATAGGAATTGAAAGTCTTTCTAATACAGATAATGTGGTGAAGATCATCCTAAAAAAAGAATATGTGCAGATTCACACATTAGTAGAAGAAGAGGGGAGCGTAAGCCACGGAAATTATCAGTATGGCAGCGATACCTTCGACAATAAGGATTTGATGGTGCGGAGCGGTGATACGATCAGGTTAAAAATAGTTCCTGATGAGGGGTATACGATCGGGCAGCTGTTTATTGGCGGAACGCCCCAAACCATTGATCGCAGCAAAATCGATGAAAATGGAAACTATGAAATCGAATATACTGTTTCTGAAACTGCAACTATTTGGACTTCCTTTGCGGTGGACGTAAACGACAACGGAGAGCCCGATGAGACGGAAACCACATACTCCATCACCTACGCTGCCGGTACAGCTGGTACAAATGCGCAGAATATGCCGCAGAATGAGACAGACATCTTAAGCGGAACAACGAAGACCCTCCCGACAACGGAACCGACGTGGACAGGCCATGTATTTGCAGGCTGGACCAGTGATGAAGTACAGGCAACCACCGGGAACTTTATCATGCCGGAGGCTAACGTAACCTTTACTGCCACCTGGAAAGTGGACGCAAATGGAGACGGCGAGCCGGACGATACGGAGACAAAGTATTCCATCACTTACTCCGATGGTGAAGCAAAGGGAGCAGCGCAGGGAATGCCTGCGAAGGCTGAAAACATCTTAAGCGGAACCACTCAGACTATCTCCGCTGCGGTACCGACCTGGACTGGCTACGTATTCACGGGCTGGACCAGTACAAACGTAACGGAGACTGCCGGAAGCTTTACGATGCCGGAGGAGAACGTAACCTTTACCGCCACCTGGAAAGAGGATGCAAATGGAGACGGTGAGCCGGATGATACGGAAACAAAGTATTCTATCACCTACTCTGATGGAGAAGCCAAGGGAGCAGCGCAGGGAATGCCTGCGAAGGCTGAGAATATCTTAAGCGGAACCACTCAGACTATCTCGACTGCGGTACCGACCTGGACAGGCTATGTATTTGCAGGCTGGACCAGCAATGAAGTACAGGCAACCAGCGGAAGCTTTATAATGCTGGAGGCTAACGTAACCTTTACAGCCACTTGGAAAGAGGATGCAAACGGAGACGGCGAGCCGGATGATACGGAGACAAAGTATTCCATCAACTATGCGGCAGGTACAGCTGGTACAAATGCGCAGAATATGCCGCAGAATGAGGCAGACATTTTAAGCGGAACTACTCAGACTATCTCGGCAGCTGTACCGACCTGGACTGGCCATGTATTCACGGGCTGGACCAGTACGGACGTAACGGAGACTGCTGGAAACTTTACTATGCCGGAGAAGGACGTAACCTTTACCGCCGCCTGGAAGGTGGACGCAAATGGAAATGGAGAGCCGGATGAGAATGAGCAGAAGTATTCCATCAGCTACTCTGACGGCGAAGCGAAGGGAGCAGCGCAGGGAATGCCTGCGAAGGCTGAAAACATCTTAAGCGGAACCACCCAGACTATCTCTGCAGCGGTACCGACCTGGGCAGGCCATGTATTCGCAGGCTGGACCAGTACGGACGTAACGGAGACTACCGGAAGCTTTACCATGCCGGAGAAGGACGTAACCTTTACTGCCCTCTGGAAGGAGTATAGCAGCGGCGGATCCAAAGAAGATGATGATGACGATGACGCGTCAGAAGAAAATGGCAGCGGCAGCTCCAGAAAACCCATCGAGGCTCAAAAGGGCCAGGTTGTCAATGCAGCGGGAAAGACTGGGGAGTGGGTCCTGGAAGGAAACCAGTTCACAGAACAAAATGGGTATATTCCCTCGAGAGAATATCTGAAAATTGATGGAAACATTTACGGCTTCTACTCCAGAGGATATGCCATTGGATCTGAACATGGCCACTACTACACCAGTGAAGCCATTGCGGCAGCCGGAGGCTATCGAGATGCTCAGGGAGCCTGGAATCTGAACGGCTGGTGGATCCGTTACAGTGATGGTACGTATCCACACGGACAGTGGGAGTACCTGACCTACAATGGACGTTCAGACTGGTATTACTTCGATGAAGACGGCTGGATGGAAGACGGCTGGTTCCAGTGGGAGGATCACTGGTACTATCTGCATACAGAGTATGACGGCTTCCGGGGCCATATGTATACAGGCTGGCACGAGATTGGCGGGAAATGGTATTATTTCCGCACAGATCAGGACGGCGGCACGCCTGGAGCTATGATGACCGATGCAAGGACGCCGGACGGCTTTTATGTTGGAGAGGATGGCGCCTGGATTCAGTAATGTTGAAGGTCTGGAACTGGTAAAACAGGCGGAAGAGGCCCTTTTATGGCAAAGAAAAGTCCATAAAGGGGCCTCTTCCCTGTTCCTGGTGATAAAAACGCCGTTTTTTTGGGGGAAAAGTAGTTGACAACGCATTGGAAATATAGTATAGTTACATAGGTTGTGAAAGCAGCCCACAGGAAAGCAGGTATCCGCCTCACCCTGGCACGAGCAAGTGACCCGGGTTCATACAGAATTGGTTTCATAATCATGCAGCAGCATGCAGAACCGATGCAGTTAATGAGCGGATAGTTTACTATCTGCTTTTTCTTTTCTATTTTGTCGATATTAAAATGAGTATGGAGGTGCACGGCTATTAGCGAGTTAATGATTAACGAACAGATTCGTGATAAGGAAGTTCGTCTGATTGGTGAAAATGGAGAGCAGCTTGGGATCATGTCTGCAAAGGATGCCTATAAGATGGCCAGAGATGCAGAGCTTGATCTGGTGAAGATCGCGCCGACAGCAAAGCCGCCGGTGTGCAAGATCATTGATTACGGCAAATATAAGTATGAGATGATCCGTAGGGAAAAAGAAGCGAAAAAGAAGCAGAAGGTCATCGAAGTGAAAGAAGTCCGTCTTTCTCCTAATATCGATACCAATGACCTTAACACGAAGGTTGGTTCCGCAAGAAAATTCATCGAAAAAGGCAATAAGGTCAAGGTTACGCTCCGGTTCCGCGGACGTGAGATGGCCCATATGAATCAGACCAGATACATCCTGGATGATTTTGCCGAGAAACTTGCTGATATCGCAGTCGTTGACAAGCCTTCCAAGGTAGAGGGAAGAAGCCTGGTAATGTTTTTAACTGCAAAAAAATAGGGATAATTTTAAGGAGGAATTTACAATGCCTAAAATGAAAACAAGCAGAGCAGCTGCAAAGCGTTTCAAAAAGTCCGGAACAGGTCTGTTAGTAAGAAATAAAGCTTACAAATCCCATATCTTAACTAAGAAATCTACAAAGCGGAAAAGAAATCTTAGAAAAGACATCGTTACTGACAGCACAAACAGCAAGGTAATGAAGAAGATTTTACCGTACTTATAATAGATTCGGGATTAAGAAGGAGGAAAATAAGCAATGGCAAGAATTAAAGGCGGCTTAAATGCCAAGAAGAAACATAACAGAGTGCTGAAGTTAGCCAAGGGTTACAGAGGCGCACGTTCCAAACAGTATAGAGTAGCAAAGCAGTCCGTAATGAGAGCTTTAACCAGCTCCTATGCAGGAAGAAAAGAGAGAAAGAGACAGTTCAGACAGCTGTGGATCGCCCGTATCAACGCTGCTGCCCGTATCAATGGCCTTTCCTACAGCAAATTCATGTATGGCTTAAAGCAGGCCGGCGTTGTTATGAACCGTAAGGTATTATCCGATATGGCTATCAACGATGCAGAAGGATTTGCAAAGTTAGCAGAGCTTGCAAAGAGCAAGCTGGCTTAATAAGAAATACGCCGTTTCCTTTTCTGATGAGACCAGATCAGGAAGCGGCTTTTTTTATGGACTTTAGTCTGTTGAGCCCATTGGAGTTTTTCGCTGATCCGAAAAAAGGAGATGGGCGAAACAATCAACCACCCGCTATGCGGGTGCGCGTCGATTGTTATATAAAAAAATTACCTTTCCGTTTACAATAAAGTTGTTCAGGCTATATTGCAGAAAGGAAAGGTAATTTATGGCGAAGAAAGAACATGCACTCGCACATACAAAATGGATGTGCAAATATCATATGTTAGTAATTATTCCACCAAAGATAAGTGTATCGTCATTTATGGGATATTTAAAAGGAAAAAGTGCGCTTATGATATTCGATCGACACGCAAACTTAAAGTATAAATTTGGAAAAGTTTATTAGCGGAAGGGACACCACAAAAAAACCAGTAAACAAGCGGATTGACAGCCATACGGCAACGTATTTACTTGAAAATCAAGAGGCACTGACGGATAAAATGATCTGTCGGTGCCTTTTTTGTTAAGATGACCCTGAATAGATAGCAGCTAATACCGATTTGGGGCTGTCGGCTAATACCAATTTTTGCCCCAGATAACACAAAAATGAGGCAGTCCGCAGAACTCCTGGCTTTTTCAGGGCTATGGTTTTCTGCCGGACTGTCTCATTCCCTTTTTGTCTCCAATTTCAGGGCATAGTATCCTCTTGTTTGGCATTTTGGGAACGCTCATTGCCTTTAAGCAGTTTTTTGTTCCTTTTTCCCTTCGTATTTTTCAATCTCATGATGCAGAAACCGGTGGTATTTCATGATATTCCGCCCGATCGCATACAGCATGAACTCTTTATACACCTTTTCTTTTGAACGGTAATGGAATCTCCGGAAGTTCTCATTCTCTTTGATGTCACCAAAGTGGCCTTCCGTCTGGATCGACCGTGTCTGACGCTTCAGGATCCCTTCTTCACTCTGGATGTTTTCATTGGTTTCCTCTTTCAGCTCTTCCCGCCGTTCATTGATCTTCATGACCTTGTTTCGGTCTGAATGCTTTTCAGCATCATATTTGTACAGACATTTCGCCTTATGTTCACAGCCGCTGCAGTCTGCACAGCCATATACTTCAAAGGTCTGGGTATACCCATCCTGTATCCTGCTTTCCGTCCGCATATGCCGCAGTTCCCGCCCATCATGGCAGATGTAGTAATACTCATCCTCAAAAACGGCACAGCTCATGTTATAATACTTTCCGATATCCGCTTTGTATGCACGGGTCTTCCGTTTTTCGTGATCCTGAAGCTTGATATAGCTTTTGATCCCGTTCTCCTTCAGATAGGAAAGATTCTTTTCGCTGCAGTAACCGCTGTCCGCAGTGACTGCTTCCAGCTCTTCCCCAAATGCTTTCCGGTGCTTTTCCGAAACCGGGATCAGCGTGTTGTAATCAGTCCGGTCGCTGCTGACATAACTGTGGACAATGAAATAGTTCTCTACTGCGATCTGGACATTGTATGCCGGTTTCAGCTGGCCGTTGAGCATGTGGTCTTCTTTCATTCTCATGAAGGTTGCTTCCAGATCTGTCTTGGAATAGCTGTTCCATCCTTTGCCCATGATCTCAAAGTGTTCCTTGTATTCCATCAGGCGGCTGCCGCAGGTCTCCAGTTCTTCATACAGCTTCTGGATCTCCGGCTTACGCTGTCCCTTTCCGTAAACAAAACCGATCCCTTCCCCTTCAGCGATCGTTTTCAGGTTTTTCTGCAGCTTCAGGATCTCAGGCGGGGAACAGCCGTCGATTTCGATCACGGTATTATTGGAAATCTTCTTGTGCTTTGTCAGCTTCCGTTTCCGGTTCTCCTCGATCACACGCCGGACTTTGTCCATGCCTTCCACCACAAACATCCTGGCATCCCCAAGATCGTATTTCGGTCCATACCCGTTTTCATGCAGAAGTGCATTGTAAGCTGCATAAAGGGCATCAATGGTGTCCAGAAGCCCCGCAAGATGGTAGTTTAAGCTTCCCCGCCAGACAAAGGTATAACGGTTGGCGTTTGCTTCTATTTTAGTGCCATCGATAAAAAGCTCTCTGAGTGTGAGCAGGCCTTCCTTTTTCAAACGGCGCAGGAACTGGTAATTCAGTTCATCCAGGATCTCACCGGTCAGCTTTTTCCCCTTAAAATCATAAAAAGCATCCCGCCTGGGTCTCTGGCCTTTGGTCAGCCAGATGAATGCCAGGTCCCGTTCACACAGTTCCACGATCCGGTCAACGGCCCGGATGCCACGCATGTTTGCGTAAGTAACAACAGCATACAGCATGATTGGATTGTACCCGGTTCTTCCCTGGTCTGAACAACAGGCCAGCAGGCCTGAAAAATCCAATTCCTCCATTACTTTTTTCGGGGTATAGACAGGATCGTCATCGGGTAAATGCAATTCGAAGAAGCTGAAGTTAATTTTCTGTTGCCCAAAATCAAAAAAGTCGTTATAATAATCTTGTTTAAGCATAGTTCCATTATAACATGGAACGGGGAAAAGATGGTTGTCGTTAGCCATCTTTTTCTCTTTTTTATGAAAAAATTTCAGGGTCGGTTGTGACTCACATAAGTCACAGCCGGCCCTGTTTTAGACTATCTATTTCCCGACAGCCCCTCCTCTTTTTTTGTTGTTTTGGGAGTGAGCCGGTCGTACTGGACGATGGTTTCACCAGTGTTTAGGTTGATTTTCTCTTTTTTTAGAAGGGTGTACTGCATTTGATTTTTCGTGTAATCTGTTCTCTCCATTGGAAAGAAACTTCTGCAAAAATAATTGCCACAGTCCTCTTTATCTATGAATAAGAAGGAAATATTCAATGCGATTCCATCGCCCATTTTCAGCAGGAAATCTCCATCAATCGCCGAGTAAGGCAGAACTTTTTTATTGAATCGAAATACAAGCTGATCTCCATCCAGCAAATCCTCGATAAATTGAAATGTTTCCAGTCTTAGATGGCTCTCATGAACAAAAGCACTTTTCTCTATGGTCTGGTATGTAATCCGTCCAGATAGAATATCACGAAACACAGTTTGACGGTTATCTCTGGCAATGTTAATGTCTTTCAATTTGTGAAGGCCCGCAAGGTGGTGAAAATCAGTTTCACCAAACCCCAAAACAATCTCTTTGAGTTTTCCTTTGCGGCCCAGCGTAAACCGATATTGATAGCCAGTCAGCCGGTTAAAAGCAACAGCACATTTCTGTAATAAATCCATATTCTTCTCCTGTACATAAACAGAATGACCCCGCCTTACGGCAGGGTCATTTGGAGCATTTTCTTTCAGCTTTAACAGCCTACGCCGGTTTGAGGTTTCACTGCACAACCCCTCTTGCAAGCTCCGTAAGACAATGCCTACCGGCGCACTCTCTTACCTCAACGCTTTGACAGACACACGCCGTTGCCTGCCTTGTACTATTATTATACGCGGCAAACGAAAATATGTCAATCCCCATGCAAAATCCACACTAAGAAAACTTTTGCTCCGGCGGCGGTAGCCGCCATTCTTCCTGTGCGGATGTGCAGGAACAGCGACCAACGGGAGTGAAAAAGCCACGCCGTAAGGCGTGTTCGACTGGACGCAAAAACGGCCAGTCCGGGGCTTGGGGTGGCCCCAACGAGCGTATCGGAAAATCCCAAAGGGATATTCCGATACATTGCTCGCCTACGGTATCCCGAATCCGGGATACCCCACACCCTCCGGGCAAAGTCCATCCATCAGGTCTTGCCTGTGTTATCTGAATGTACCTCAAAAAACAGTTTTTACATCTGTATTGTAATTCCAACAAGAAAGGATTCCTCACCGGGAACAAGATCGAGATCACCGCCATGGCCTTCAATGATTTTTCGGACAGAGGAAAGCCCGATTCCGTGATCAGCGGATGCGCCTTTTCGGGAGAGGAATGTTTTTCCCTCCTGAAAGGCCAGCCCGTCGTAAGTGTTTTCAATCTTCAAAAAGTACATATTGCCTCTGGTTTCGCCGGCAACTAAAATGCGGCGCACTCCTTGCTTTTGGCGGCTGCACGCCTCAACGGCATTGTCCAAAAGATTGCCCAGCACTGTACACAGTTCCACATCGGTAAGCGGTATCTGATCGGGAAGATCGAGCCGTACCTGAAATTCTGTCCCTTGTGTCTGTGCCATGCCGTAGTAGTATTCAATCAGCGCATTTACAACGGGATTTTTGCAGAACGCGACATGGGAGTGACCTGATGATGCCGCAACCTGTTCCTCAACCTGTAACAGGAAGGAGCAGATCTCTGTCTGCCCATGTTCAGAGGCCATGCGGTCTATGGTACGCAGATGGTGTTTGATGTCGTGGATCAGCCTTCTGTTTTCTGCCGCTGCCTCAGAAACCTAACGGCTGTATTCGGTCTGCATAGAAAGCTGACGGATGACCTGCTTGCGTTCTTCCTGGAAAATCAGGCTGTTTCCATACCCTTCTATCACATCGCGCCAGAGGGAATAGCCGATGGCTGCTGCTATGAAAAAGCTGCCCCATTCCACAAACCAACCGCCGATAACCGGCTCATAAACCGGCAGAAGGCGATCCCATATAAAGGCGCAGGTTGCGGCTGCCGCAGCATAGAAGATCGGCCTGCTCCGTTTTTCTCCTCTGTGAATGGCAAGCACAGAGATGATAAGCAGATAGAGCGCAGATGCCGCCTTATAACAAAAGACCGATGCAGAGAAAAAGCGAATGGCTCCAAGGGAGAGATGGGAAGCCATCATGCCATACAAAAACGCATATACCAGGAAGGCAGCGCCCACTCCATTACTGATGGCCGCAGGCAGGAAGCCCGGCCTGCATATCCGGTTTTGCAGAACCACAATCAGCCAGGTAACCAGATAGATACAGAACAGTTCAATCGTGTACCAGGGGAATACGGGAGCCGCAGCCAGCATATGAAGCACAGGATAGGATGACAGGCCGCACATAGCAAGACAGATCAGTCCGAACAGGAATGTATTTTTCTGCTTCATCCGGCGGCTGAAATAAAAGGACAGCAACGCACAGACAAAGGTAACCGTACAGCTGAACAGGCAGAATGCAAACCGGATTCCTCTGGTTGTATTGACCGCCAGCATCGTTCCGAAAGCAGGCGGATAGACAATCCCTCCGTAAAAGTGGTCATAGTTGCTGACCGCTATGGTGAGTGTGACCGGTTTTCCGCCATGAAAAGTGACCATGCGGTTTTGAACCAATGGTGTCCCCTGTGCCGGTTCCCCCATTTGCAGGATCAGGTCATGATCCAGATAAAGGTTGTAAGCAGAAAACACTTCCGGGATTTCCAGTGCATACGCTTCCTTCCGTTCCGGCAGAAAGAATGTCATCTGGTAAGTCCCGCAGCCATAGGGAGAAGGGTTTGCAGGGCTGGAGAAATTGGTCTGCGCTCCAATGGAAAGGTAGCGCATATAATGGCTTTCATCCCGTATTTCTTCCGGGGTCAAAAGCGCGTCAGGATAAAACGCCCAGCCGGATACCAGAAAGCGCATCGGTGATTTTTGAAGTTCTTCCTCAGAAAGCGCCAGAATCCCATTTGCCGCCTGGATTGTGTTCTGGCTATATTTATTATTAAACTGATACAGGCCAAGAAAAAACAGGGATGAACACAGGCAGACCATACATAAAGCAGCATATTTTTTTACCGCAGAAGATACCATCTTATTTTCGCCTCCTCCTTAGGAAAAACACACCGGCAGACAGAAGAAGCAGACAGGCCGGAATCAAAAGGAGTATGGGCGACCAGCTGTGCTCTGTGTCGGCGGCCTGTGTCAGGGAAGCGGCATCCTCCGTTATCGCAATGGTGTACGCCCCTGTATGGGTGATCTGAAAGGAAGCAACTCTCGCCGTATCGTCATAACCGGTCATGGGAATTTCCACGCCGCTTTCATCACAGAGGAACAATGTGCCGGCTGCCGGGTCATTTGGACAGGGCAGCATGACAGAAACATCCGGCAGGGAGTTGAGCACAGTTCCATTGATGGAAAACGAAAAAGAAAAACCGCCATCCGTATCCTTTTGGATGATGACTTCAATCTGATCTTCGTTTTGGATACCCTCCGGCAAGGCGTCTTTGGGTATGCTGATGGTGATTCCCTGTTTGGAAAAGATGGCTCGTTGCTCCCCTGTTTGCAGCATCATCAAAAAGCGTGTGCCGGAAATCCGGTCAGTGGTTTCATCGAAGAACTCTGAAAAAGCAGAGTTTTGGGAATCTGCAACTTCCTGGGGAACGGTCATAGCGCTTTGCACTGAATCTTTCCTGTTTTCTGAAAGCTTCCAGGCAGGATCGGGTACGGCAAGCTCTAAAGCACCGACAATCGTCTGCACTTCAGGGGACAGCTGTAAAGCGGTATCTTCCTCTGCATCACCGTTTGCCTGTTGCGATGGGAATTCTTCTTTATTTATGGAATTGTCTTTTCCATCCCAGGATGGCTCGGAAGGCTTGTGGGATGGTTCATGATCCGCAGGATCATTTTCTTCACTGACAGGTGGTGTTTTTTCAGAATCGTTGGAATCCATTCCACCGTCATTTGTTACAGGCGGTCTTGAAGGCTTCGTGGAGGGCCTGTCTGCGAAACCGTTATCCTGATTGTCGGTATCTTCAGGAGGCGGCTGAATGATGGTGTCGGGTGGATTTCCGCCTGCATCCCCTCCATCCCGGTCGCCTTCATGATACCCTTCAAGGACAATTTCATCTGCGTAGGTAAAGGACAGGATGCCGGTCTGTCCGCCGTCATAATCCACTTGAAGGCGGTAGCTGCTGCCTGGTGCCAGCAGACGGGTGGCAATCGAGAGCATTTCCTGACCCACATAAACGCCACTTTCCAGACGGTTCCATGAACCGTTGTTTTCGGACAGCCATACGCTGATCTCATTCAGTTCCCCTGGTGGTGTGACCCAGGGAAAATGAAGGTTTCCTCTGGCAGCCAGAAAACAGTTAATGTCTGGTCTATCCGGAGCCTGAACAGAAACAGGAATTGTAATTTCAGGGAAATCGACACGATCCGCCAATACGGTATTTTCCGGTGCGGTCAGCTTTCCCATGGCATGGTACAGTCCAATAGTATTCAGATCAATATCAGAAAAATCCCATTCCACCACAGCGGTGTAGCTGGTTCCGTTTTCTGCATAGCATTCCAGATAATACGGGGAGGCGGCGAATAATTCTTCCAGCGCTTCAATTTCGCTGCCCTGTGGGAGCGCAAATGCATTTGTATAAGGATACCATTGCTCTATGGAGGTAATGACAGCATGCGTCATTTCTTCTACTCGGACGGAAATCTGCAGCTCCTGCAATACAGCTTCATCAAAGGCATACCCATCCGGCAGTTCAATCCGGCCTGCTGCGGCATATTCTCCCGGAGTGGTCTGGTCAATGGCTGAAAAATCCCATGCGACAGAAAATGTTTCCTGCCGGATTTCTTCACCGGCTGTTACAGTGGCGCAAACGGTCTGATACTGAAGGGCCAGCTGATAAATTTTCTCCAGGTCATCATCAGACGGTGTGGTTCTAAGGGGCAGGGTAAAAGCCGGCAGGGAGAGCAGTTCACTTTCATTTTGTATTTCTGTGACAAGGACGAGGGATGCTTCTTCCGATGCTTCCGGAGTTTTGCTATCCAGTGTCCCCGGATCCTCGCTTTCTAAATCCGGCAAGATCTCCGTTATTTCATCGGCGTTGGCTGGGGTTGCAGTTCCAGCGGCAAATGCGGGGATACTGCCGGTGAAGCAGAGGAGGCAGGCTAGACAGCCCCCCAGAATACGCCTGCGTATTTGTTTCATTCTCATACGATACGCCCCATTCCAGAGAAAACATACTGACGGTAGGTTTCCCGCAGCTGTTTTCCATTGCGGAGGGCAATCGGAAGTTCCTCCCCGTTTATCAAACGGAAGGTCTGACTGTCAACCTGGCTGATGTAATCCATGTTGATTAAAACGCCCCGGTAGCAGGGCAAAAAACGCTTGTCCTTCTGCAATGCGGCAGTGACCTCCTGAAAACCTCCGCTTACCGGTATCACGCGTTCCGCCGTATGAATCCGTGTCATACGGTTTTGATAATCTATGTATAGAATTTTCTCTGTGGGAAGCTCTAGCTTTTGACGGTCAGCCATAACCGGAAGTGTCATCACTTCATAGGGCGGTTTTAGCTGGCACAGCTCCATCGCTTCTTCAAAATCTGCCTGATGGAGCGAAAGCGGCTTCAGCAGATAATAGCTGGCGGACAGGCTGTACCCCATCCGGGCATAATCTTCTGTGATAGTCAGAAAAACGATCTTACAAAGCCTGTTTTTCTGGCGCAGCCTTCTGGCGGCCTCCATTCCATCCATGTTCTCCATATAGATGTCCATAAAGACAAGCTGAAAATTGACCTGGGCGGCAGCTTTCAGAAAATTCTCTCCGTCCTCAAATTCTGTCAGCGTATAGTCCAGCTGATGCTTTTTCATATAATTTTCCAGGCATGCAGACAGCTCTTCTCTGTCCTCTGCCCTGTCATCCACAATCGCAATCTGCATCGTGCCATCTCCTTTGCACAATAATCCAATATTAGTATAACATAAAACCGCAGGAAAAAACCTGCGTCTTAAACAGGAAACCTGCGTCTTAAACAAAGTCGGTTGCATTTCCCTTGACAAGATGCTACCCTAATTATACTACCAGACTTTCCGGTGAGAAGGTCTGTTTTTTTTATTTTTCTTTTCAGGAAAGGAGGTTCAGCATGAAAATCGCACTTTGTACGGAGCTGAGAAATGTGGAATGGTTTGAAAGCAGGCTGCGCTCCCTTTTTGATGGGGATGGGCAGCTTGCGATTGATGAATTATGGAATGAGAACCAGCTTGCCCAGGCACTCCGGCGAAGCCGGTACCATGCGGTTGTCATCGCCATGACCGGAGCAAGGGGACTGGAGGCGGCCATACAGGCGAAGCGGCTGGCATCGGAGACACCGCTTGTCTGGTGGAGCGATGATAAAAACTTCGCCCTGATTGCGTATCACCTGCGTATCCCTGCGTTCCTTTCGGCAGACTGCTCCGACCAGGAGCTATATGAGGCGATAAAACCTATCACAAAATGGAGGTGTGAAAATGCGAATTGCGCTATGCAGTTATAGCCAGAAAGAAAAAGAAACCGCTTTACTGATGAAGCTGGGCAAAGTAGACCGCTTTGATAATGGCGTATTTTGTACTTATGCCATGCAGCGGGATGGGCCTTATGACGCTGTGGTGGTCATGGAGGACGGAGCCAGGGGGATGAATTTCTGCATGAGCATACGAGGGTACAGCAAGGATGTCCCTCTCCTGTGGATCAGCGACCAGGCAGAGTTTGAACCCCAAAGCCGCAGGATGCAGGCGGACACCTTTTTGGTAAAGCCTGTGACGGAATATCAGCTGCGGGAGGCAGTATCCCAGCTGCTTCAGAAAGCAACGAGAAGGAACGAACAGCGTGAGGAGGATGAATAAAATGATGTGGAAATGGAAACGGCCGGCCGCATTTTTACTGGCGGCGGCAATGATTTTTACGATGCCGGGCATTCCGGCATTTGCGGTGGAAACCGATGTATCCGCCGTCCATACGGGGTTGTGCGAGCATCACCCGGAACATACAGAGGACTGCGGATATACGGAAGGAACCGAAGGGGCAGCCTGTGAACACGAGCATAAGGTGAATGGCGGCGAAGCCGACAGAGAAGATCCCCTGGGGGATACTGAGGATTGCTATATCCTTGTGGAGAAGTGTGTCCATGAGCATGACGAAAGCTGTTACCCTGTTTTGGAAGAAAGCGTATCGGAAAATACGGCAACCCCATCTGAAGCAGAGGAGGCCCAGCCGACCGCGTGTACCCATGAATGCAGTGAGGAAAGCGGCTGTATCACAAAAGAATTAAGCTGCCCTCATGAACGCGGCGAACATGACGATACCTGCGGCTACATTCCGGCCACAGAGGGGACGCCCTGCGGGTATACCTGTGAGCTGTGCAATTCTCAGGACAGCGGCCTTGTTCCCGGCGTGTCCGGGAATGCTCCGGCGGAGTGCGTCTGCGAAACCCGTTGTGAGAAAGAGGCGATCGATCCCGACTGTCCGGTCTGCTCTGCGGAAGATGCGGATCTCTCTGCCTGCAAAGGCACAGAGGAAACCGTCTGTATCTGCACCGACCGATGCAGTGAGGAGATGGTGAACCTGGACTGTCCCATCTGCTCTGCGGAGAATGCAGACTTCTCTGCCTGTCTTGGAAAAGAGGCGGCGGTGCTGGCTGTGCAGGCACTCATTGACGCCCTGCCTGAAACAGTCACGGAGGACAATGCGACCGAAATTGAGGAGCAGCTGAAGGCCATTGATGCAGAAATAGAGGCCCTCACCGATGAGCAGGCCGCCAAGCTGGACATGACGCGCTATAACGCCGTTTGTGCGGCGCTGGCTGCGTTTGCGCTGCCGCAGGCCGATCATACCCACTGCGTCTGCGGCGGGAATGGAGATGTCAACGGACACGAACATGATACTGCTGTAACATGGACAACTGCCGATTCCCTGCCTGATTCTGCTGGTAACTATTATCTGACGCAGTCTGTGTCGGGGAGCTGGACTGTGCCAACGGGTGAGGTCAACCTCTGCCTAAATGGGCAGACGATTTCCGGCAGTATCACGGTCGGCAGCGGTGCGACGCTGAGACTGACCGACTGTACTGGAAAGGGAAATCTCCAGGATGGCGTGTCTGTCAACGGCGGAACATTGGAACTGTACGGCGGCACAATTATCGGCGGTGTGGAAGTCGGTCAGCATAGCAATCCTGCGACCGGCTCGTCCTTCACTATGTATGGCGGTGCGATCTCCGGCAACAACAAAGAAGGCGGCAGCGGCGGCGGTGTGTTCCTCGTCGGCACGACGAACTCCAATATCACAGCGCCAAGATTCACCATGCATGGCGGAACCATTTCCGATAACACTGCGGGTGCGTCTGACGGCGGTGGTGGCGGCGTCTATGTGGGCGAGAAGTGCAGCTTCACCATGGACGGCGGAGCCATCACCGGCAACACGGCCACCAACGGCAACGGCGGCGGCATCTATATCCATATGCTTTCAAGGGTCACCATCTCCGGCGGAGAAATTACCAATAACACTGCGAGCGGTTCGGGTATCAGATATGGCGGCGGCATTTATTCGGAGAGCGGGGTGACCGTCAGCAATGTGACGATCACCGGAAACAGCGCCGACGTGGGCGGAGGCATCTATGGAAAGGGCGCTATTACCCTCACCGATGCCACGGTTGCCGACAACAGTGGTTATGATGTTCGCTACGACGGACAGGAAAGCACAACTCCTAAGCTCACTGTTTCCGGCTCGGTGAAGGCCGGTTATTACGCCAATTATGCGTGGAAGCTGCCCATTTTTGTATCAGGCGCATTGAGTGAGGATTCGGTCATCCGTGTGGGCGTGTATGAAGGCATAAAGCCTAATGCCGGCGGCAGGCTCCTGATTGCCGAACCGGCAAGCGGCGTGACGCTCAGCGCCGAGAACTTCAAGGCGGACGCCGCCGACAGCGTGACCAGTCTGGGCGAGGACGGCAAGGTCTATCTCTCCCTCTGCGCTCATGAAATGGACGATACCGGCTATACCTGCAAAAAGTGCCATACGCAGTTCGATGCACGTATAGGCGAGAGCGCCTATTATCAGACGCTTGCAAAGGCGTTTCAGAATGCGTGGAATGGCAGCACGATAACACTGATGCGGGATGTGAGCCTTAATGGAAGTTGCTCCGCCTCCGATACTATAACGCTGGATCTGCATGGAAAGACGATCACCAGCGTGGATAAGCCCATCAATGTCAACGAAAAACTGACGGTCAAGGATTCCAGCGAGGGTGGCGGAACGCAGGCGCTCAATGTCAAGTTTTTGGTTAACTCCAACGGAACGCTGGCGGTTGACGACTCCTACACCGGCGACATTTCGTGCGTGGAGTTGTGGGCCGGCGGCGCGCTGGAAGCTTACACCGGTACGATTCAGGAACTGCTCCTGGGAAAGGGTAATGGAACCGGTTATAGCGTGAAGTTGTGGAAGGATAACGCCCACTGCTGCACTGTCAAAACAATTACGCTGGCCGAGAATGCTGACCAGGGTCTTACCGTCGGCGGCCTGCTGGAAACCAACCATGCAAAGTGTGAACTGTATGGCGAAAAGGACGGTACATGGAGCATTGTTGATAAGAGCACTAAAATTGTGGACTTGACTGGTTATACGGCGTACAAGGTACAGTTCGCAGAGTGCGTCCATCAGTGTGACAATGATACGGTAGAAACGCCTGTGTGCTCCAAATGCGGCAAGGTGCTGGTCGTTAAGATAACAGCCACTGCTTCCGATGGCAAAATAAAAACGGCCTGCTTCCCGGCGGACAGCGGTATCGAAAACGGGGACGGCTATGTAGAGGCCATCCAGACCTTGAACGGCTGGAGCGCCGAAGGGTACACTGATGCGACCCTGATGCCGCTCTGTGATGTACACAATAACTCCGGCGGTATCGGCATTGCCAGCGTCACCCTGACCGGAAAGCTTGCTGTGGACGGCGGAGAGCATCTCATCTATTCTACGACCGTCGCCGCCGGCGCAGATGTGACCTTCAAAACCGGTCAATTCTATCATATCACCGTCAACGGCAAGGCGTCTTTCGTGGGCGGCACCTACCTGGGCCTTGTGACTGCCGCCGCCGGCGCAGAGGCGGTCTTCAGCGGCGGTGCGTATCAATACCTGGAGGTCGAGGACGGCGGTGCGGCAGTGGTGAAGAACTCAGCTGCGTTTGGTGAAGATGTTAAGGTGACTAAAGGTACGCTGACTGTGGAAGGCGGCAGCTTTGGTGCTGCGGTTGACGTCGAGGGCGACGGAACAATGAATGTGAACGGCGGCAGCTTTACCGGAACCGGCCTTGATAAAGTGAGCTATCGCGGCGGTGCGAAGGGAACGATCTCCGGCGGCTCCTTTGCCGATCTTTACTTATATAGCAGCGGCACAGCTTGGCTTGCCGGAGGCAGCTTTACTAAGCTGAGCACAGCCTCTTCCGGCGTACTCAGCAGCCTGCTGGCGGATGGCGCGGCTTACTACGATCAGAGGGGTAGCGCCATATCGGGCAGCGGAGTTTCAGAACTTAACAATGTGACTGTGAAGACCCATACCCACACTGTGGATGAGCAAACCGGCATTTGCAGTGTCTGTCAGAAGCAGATGGCGGCCTCCCTGACTGCCGGCAATGAAACAAGCTGGTATTTGACCCTTGACGCGGCCATTGCAGCGGCCAATGGGGCTGATGGCGAAAAGACGCTCAAGCTGTATCAGGATGTTAGGGCTTCTTATGAATTGACCCGTGGGCCGGTAACGCTGGACGTGAATGGCAAAAAAGCCTCGGATTTAACGATCACTGCGAAAGGCATCCAGCTGACAGTCACCGGCACAGGTACGATCTGGGATGTGACGGCCAGTGGCAGCAGCGCTGTGGTGAAAAATTCCACGGTCAAGATCAACTACATCACGGCCGAGAACGGCGGCAGGCTGGAGCTGGGCGGCGGCTCATACATGGGTCTGACCGTAAAAAACGATGGCAGCAGCGCCAGTCTGAGCGGCGGCACATATAAAAAGATTGAATGGGGTAAATTTTATGTTCCGGCGAATGAATATCTGGCGGATGGATATGGCTATAAAACAAGCGACGGCACATGGGAGGATGGCACTGCCAGCGTAGACAATGTAACTGTCACGCCAGCGCCCATCAAAAGCACAAAGGTCTATCCGAACAGCGAGACGGACTACTCCGGCAGTACCTTCGACGCAAAGGACAGCACCTCTGTGACGCTGACAGTGTCGGTCACATCCGATGAGAGTGCAGGCCTGACCTATACCTGGTATAGATTCATCGATGATGACTGGTGTTCGCTTACGAATCCTTATATTACGCAAGGCTTGACTGAGAAATATACCGATGCCGACAGCCAGACGCTCTCCATTACCGAATTGCCCGCAGGCCAGACCTTTTCGTATAAAGTCCAGATTGTAACGGACGACGGCTATAAGTGCTTCAGCAAACCCTTTACTGTGAGCACCTGCGCCCACGGCGGAGAAAAAACCTTGCAGCATGATGAAACGCATCACTGGTATGTCTGTGGAAAGTGCGGTGCGGAACTTGACAGAGCAGAGCACAGTGGCGGCACAGCGACCTGTACCGCAAAGGCGGTATGCAGCATCTGCCAAACTGCCTACGGGGCGCTGGGAGGCCATACATTAACAAAGCATGATGCCGTAGATGCCACCTGTACCGCACCCGGCAATGTGGAATACTGGCATTGCTCTGTCTGCGGCAAAAATTTCTCGGATTCTGCAGGAACAGGAGAACTCACAGAGATCACCAGTCCGGCTCTGAACCATAACTGGGGTGCGTGGACTTCCAATGGCAACGGCACCCATACCCGCACCTGTCAGCGGGACAGCCGCCATACGGAAACAGAAAACTGCTCCGGCGGCTCCGCTACTTGCACGAACGCAGCTATCTGCGCAAGCTGTGGAGGTTCCTACGGGAAAGAGTTGGGTCATGACTGGGGCGAATGGAAAAACACCGGCAACGCCCAGCAGCATACCCGCACTTGTCAGCGGGATCAGAGCCATACCGAAACCGCCGCCCATACTCCCGGCACTCCGGCCAACTGTACCACCCCGCAGACTTGTACGGCGTGCGGCTATGAAATCACACCCGCTAACAATAACCATGATTGGAATGCGTGGGAATCCAATGGAAATGGAACGCATACCCATACCTGCAAAAACGACAGCAGTCATACAGAAACCACAAATTGTTCCGGTGGTTCCGCCACTTGTGAGGCGCGGGCAGTCTGCGACGTCTGCCATATGGTGTATGGCGAGCTTGCACCCCATACACTGACCCATACTCCCGCAGTGGACGCTACCTGTACCACTCCCGGCAATGTGGAATACTGGCACTGCTCTGTCTGCGGCAAAAATTTCTCAGATTCTGCAGGGAAAGGAGAACTCACAGAGATCACCAGTCCGGCTCTGAACCATAACTGGGGTGCGTGGGAGAAAGGAAGTGAGACCCAGCATCAGCGGATCTGTCAGAACGACGGTTCCCACAAGGAGACCGGAGACCACACCCTGGGCACTGCCGCCACCTGCAAGGCTCCGGCGAACTGTTCCATCTGCGGACAGTCCTACGGAGAAAAGAATCCGAGTAACCATACGGGTGGAACAGAAGTGCGGAATCAAAAAGAAGCAACCACGACCACCGAGGGCTATACCGGTGATACCTATTGCTTAGGCTGCGGTGAGAAAATCGCCTCAGGTACGGTCATTCCGAAAAAAACAAGCGGCGGTAGCGGAGGAACTTCCTCCGGCGGTTCATCTTCTAATGATGGGGAGGATTCTACGATTATTGACCGACCGGACAAGGACGATCCCAGTTGCCCGACCACTGGCCAAACCGCACCGGTGAAACCTGGAACCAACGGAAATGCCAACATTGACGGAAATGCCGTACAAGACGCAATTAACAAAGCGGCTGCTGATGCGGAAAAGAATGGCAACACTGCAAACGGCATTGCTGTGGTGGTTCCTGTAAATGTGGGTGACACACGGAAAGATGTGCAGATCATCCTGAAAGCAGACACACTGGATAAGCTGGTGTTCTCCAAGGTTAAGCACTTTACCATCGACACCGATTCTATGACCGATTTCGGTTTCACCCGGGATACCCTTAAAGAATTGAACCGCCAGACCAACGGCGACATCGTTTTGAAGGTGAAGAAAACAACTGCCACCTCGGTTGAGGCAAAGGCGGCTATCGGCACAAGACCTGTCTACGATATTTCTCTGTGGGAAATGAAAAACGGCAAAGAGACCAAACAGATCAGTCTGAACGGAAAGGGCATCAGTATTGCTATTCCGTATGCACCGGAGAAGAATGAGCAGACTGGTAACCTGTATGCGGTTTATGTGGATGAAAACGGCAAAGTGCAGTGGATTACCAAATCCAGCTATGATGCGGATCAGAAAGCAGTGATTTTTGAAGCAGAGCATTTCAGCATCTACGGCATCGGCTACAAGAACCCTGTCCCGGCCTTTACCGACATTCAGAACCATTGGGCTGCGGACAACATCCTCTTTGTTGCCAGCCGGGGACTGCTCTCCGGCACCAGCGACACCACCTTCAGCCCCAACACCGGCATGACCAGAGGAATGTTCGTCACCGCCCTGGGGCGGCTGGCAGGCATCAACCCGGACAGCTACAAGACCGGGAAATTCACCGATGTGAAAGCCGACGCTTACTATGCGCCCTATGTGAACTGGGCGGCGCAGAACGGCATTGTGGAGGGCGTTACCGCCACCACCTTTGCGCCGGATACCAACATCAATCGGGAACAGATGGCGGTCATTATGGAGAACTACGCTGCCAAACTGGGCTACACAGTTCCGAAAACCCTGGAAGCTGTAACCTTTGCGGACAACGCAAGCATTTCTTCCTGGGCAAAGGAGGCAGTCAAGTCCATGCAGCAAGCGGGCATCCTGGCAGGAAAGACAAACAATCGCTTTGACCCTGCCGGAACCGCCACCAGAGCCGAAGTTGCCACCGTCCTGCGGCGGTTTGTGGAAATCATCATCGACCCACAGGCCGCAAACGGCTGGCAGCAGAACGACAGCGGCCAGTGGAGTTATTACAGAAATGGGGAGCCAGTGAAGGGCTGGCTCTCCGAGAATCAGAAGTGGTACTGGTTGGACAAGGTCACCGGAGTGATGTTTGCCGGAGGCTGGAAGCAGATCGACGGCAAGTGGTACTACTTCTACACAGACGGTTCGATGGCGGTAAACACCACCATCGACGGATATACCATCGGCTCGGATGGTGCAAGAAAGTAACCTACAATAAAAAAGATTTGCCCGTATATCAGCGGACAAAGATAAACGCGGTCGGGTATCAAGAAACCCCACCGCGTTTATTTTTTCTCTTGTTTTTCTCTGGTGTCCAGCATTTTATCAATCAGGGCAAGTAAAAGTTCCTGATCCCGCTGACTGCATTGCAGGATTAAACGCTGGATACGGTCAATAGTTTCACTTCCCCGCTCCATCTGTGGAGCAAGAATTTCATCAAATGAAGCACCAATGGCATTAACCAAACGAATCAGGACATCCAGACTCGGCTTCCGTTTGTCATTCTCGATAGCTGCCAGAAAACGAGAACTAATTTCAGCTCGATCTGCTATCTGTTCACGCGTATAATTTCTTTTTTCTCTGGCATAGCGGATTGAGCTGCCAAACGAGAAAACAATTGGTTGCCTTTTTTTAGACACTCTCCGTCACCTCACACAATATTATTTTACGATTTGCCGATATTATGTGAAATGATTGCAGAGTAGCTTTTTTACAGCTACTATCCATTCCTTGTTTCGGTCTAAGGAGGGAGCTGATGCTACACAAAGAAAATAGCCTGCCTGTTTTCGGCAGGCGTTCTTAACAAAGAAACCTGGCTATAAAATTGCGCCAGAAATAAAAAAATTTAGCTCCCGTTCATGGCATTTTCTGCGGCGCGGGATGGAACTATTAGTAGTCAATAAAGTCCTACAAAACAGAACGGACAAGAGCATGGGTCATTACCATGTTCCTGTCCGTTCTGTTTTATCTATTTTTCCTCGTTGTCGGTCGCCGCCCCGTTTCGATTCGTCCGCAAACCAACCCACGAATCGAAACGGAGGAACGACCATGAGCAAGGACAAAAAACAGCGTTATCTTTACATAGACGGCCAGGCTGTGCCGGTGACCGAGGAGGTCTACCGGGCCTATTGGCACTACACCGCCAAGGAGGATTATTTCACCCGCCAGCTGAAAACCGAACGGTTCTTGGCAGACCAGGACACCCAGACCGCAGCCTTCACTCCCAGCCGGGAGGATTCCTATGAGCGGCTTTTGGAACAGGACGAGCAGTTTGCCTGTGAGAGCAAGCCGGTGGAGGAACAGGCGGTTTCTTCCCTCTGGATGGAGGAACTGTTCAGCACCTTGAGTGAGGAAGAACAGCAGATCATCTACCAGCGCCAGATGCTGGAACGGTATGCCAGAGAACGGGGATACAACAACACCCGGTTCTATATCGACGACGGCGTGAGTGGAACAACGTTTCAGCGCTCAGGGTTCCAGCAGATGATCTCGGATATACAGTCCGGTCAGGTCAGGCGCGTCATTGTAAAGGATATGTCGCGGTTTGGGCGGGACTACCTTCAGGTGGGGATGTACACCGAGGTTCTTTTCCTGGAGAACGACATCCATTTCATTGCGGTGAACGATGGCGTGGACAGCGAAAAGGGGGAAAATGATTTTACCCCGCTGCGCAACCTGTTCAATGAGTGGTATGCCCGCGACACTAGCAAAAAATCCGGGCAGTTTTCCGGGCAAAGGGAACCTCCGGGAAACGCCTGAGCAGCCAGCCCGTCTATGGCTATGTTGCAGATAAAAACGGCGGCTGGCAGGAAGATCCCGAAACCGCCCCGGTTGTCCGGGAGATTTTCGCCCTGTTCCTGGCGGGCCAGGGGCCGGCGGTGATCGCCAGGATGCTGACCGACCGCAATGTACCCACCCCCGGCACCATCCGTTATCAGCGGACTGGGAATTTGCAGGGCTACTGCCCGGAAGCGCCATGCAAATGGGTCTACCAGACGGTCGGCTGCATCTTAGCGCGCCGGGAATACTTAGGGCATACAGTGAACTTCAAGACTACGAAAAAGTCCTACAAGAGCAAAAAGGTCATCCACAACAGCCCGGAAGAACAGGCTGTCTATGAAAATACACAGCCTCCCCTCATTGACCAGGACAGCTTTGACCGGGTGCAGGCTCTCCGGGCAACAGCAGACAGCGGCATATCAAATGCGGGGAGCCGGGGCTGTTTTCCGGCCTTCTGTTTTGTGCCGACTGCGGCTCCAAGATGTACCATCACCGGGGGCGGTCAGTAAAAACCGAGAAGGAGTATTACACCTGCGGCGGGTACAGCAAACGGGTACACCCCTGTACCACCCACCACATTACCCTTAATGTGCTGAAGCAGCTGGTTATGGCAGACTTACAGAGAGTGACCCAGTTTGCCGCAGAGCATGAAAAGCAGTTTGTCGATATGCTGGTAGAGGATTCCATGCAGGAACAGAAACGGGCCTTTGCAGAGATGCAGAGGACGCTGGACACCCAGAGGGCGCGGCATTCCGAACTGGATGTTATCATCCAGCGGCTCTACGAGGACAACATCAAGGGCAAGCTGAGTGATGAACGCTTTGCCAAGATGTCTGCCGGATATGAGGCAGAACAGGCCGGACTTGCAGACAGCATCCAGGAGCTGACCGCAGCACTGTCAGAGAAAAAGGATAAGACAGCGAATATCAGCCGCTTCCTTTCTCTGGTGAAACGCAATCTCAGCTTCGAAGATTTGACCCGCGATGTGCTGAACACCTTCATCCAGAAGATCGTGGTACATGAGGTGGACAAAAGCAGCGGCCAGCGTGTTCAGAAGATCAACATTTACTACAACTTTGTGGGCAAAATTGAAGGGGCATAAACGAATCAATCAATCCCCAAGAAGTGATGAAAAAACGGGAAGCTGGCTTCAATTAAGTTGCCAGCTTCCCAATGTGAAAAGGTGTATCCCTAAAGCTTATGTACTAATCGCCATTTCTGGGCAGAAGGATATTATGTTAGCACAGTCGGATTAAATGAGGCTACAATAAAAAAATATATCCAGGACCAGGAAAAGCATGATATTGCAATGGATAAGTTAAGCGTAAAAGAATATGAGGACCCTTTTAAGGGTTAATGCCAAGTAGTAACAATACCCCTTAAGGGGTAGCGACGAGTCAAGAGTAATATGGCTTGAACGGGGCTGTGGGAAGGCTGTGTAAACAGAATTCCCACAGCTAAAAGAGAAAGCCAGCGCCTTGAGACGCTGGCCTAGTAACAAGGGCTTATAGCCCTAGAGCAAACCACCCGTTGGACGGGTGGTTGTGATTAATCCTGTATTTCTTCAAAAAAATGTGTCCAGACACGGAAAAAGCTTTGGGGCATCCGCTCGAGGGGGCTCTCCGGGGTCCATAGGAGCCAGATGGTAAAATTTCCCTGTTCCTCCCGGATCGGAAGGCTCACCAGCTCTGGATCGCTGCTGGGGAGTTTTTTGTTCAGAAATGCGATCCCGGCGTTGTGTTTTAAAAGCCGGAGCAGACTGGAAAACTGGTCCACATGGAAGGCATAGGAAAATTCCTTTCCGCGTTTTTTATAAACGTACTTCAGAAGCTGGGTATTCAGATCGTCACCGGCGTATCCGATGACAGGGCAGGTGATCAGGTCTTCATAGGAAACCTGGCCTTTTTCTGCCAAAGGATGGCGGCGGGACATGGTGACATATCTGTGACGGCTGGTATGCAGCTTCAGGCTCCTCAGATCGGGATCCGGCGCATCGCGCATGGCCAGGACCGCGTCCAGGGAGGAATCGCGCAGCATAGATAGAAGAAGCGGAACTGTACGGTTAGTCGTCTGAAATTCCAGATCGGGAAGCTGTTTTTTTAACTCGAAGTAAAGATCCAGCCAGTAAAATTCGTTGAGCACCACTGGAATGCCCAGACGGAGAGGACGGCTGATGGAGAGGAATTGCTTCATCTCCTCTGCCAGCCGTTCAGTCTTTTTCAGGATCCCGCTGCACTGATCCAGAAAAAAGGAACCGGCGGCGTTGGGGGCAAGTCCTTTGGAGCTCCGATCAAACAGCGGGATAGAAAGCTCTTTTTCCAGGGCGCGTATGGCCATGGAAATGGTGGATTGGGAGACGTTTGCCGCCTGGGCGGCCTTTAGGGTACTGCCGCAGCGGCAGACCTCCATAAAATACTGCATTTGTAAAAGAGTCATAGCACTCCTTTCTGTCGGAAGAAGATCTGAATGCATTTATTATACAAGAAAAAGCATATGGTATCAATAGAATTGATACTATTATGAATTATATATGTTTCACAAAGCCTGAGAAATATGAGATAATCTGCACATAAACAAAAACAAAAAAGCATAAAAACTGTGCACTTTCACAATGCATGTACCCGGGGGGAGAAAGGAAGCAGCGGTTATGCAAAAAACAAAAGGAGAAATGTCATGATTGCTGTAATTGGCCTTATTATGTTTGCGGTGTCCTCATATCTGGCGCTGAGCAAAAAGATGCATCTCATGGTACCCTTTGTGGTCGTACCTGTGATCGCCGGACTTTTCTGCGGTTTTTCTCTCCCGGAGGTTTTGAATTTTGCCGCCGAAGGAGTTACGGGAACCTTCAATTCGGTCCTTCTTTGTATCTTTGCAGTCCTGTATTTCAGTGTTTTGTCCGAGACGGGGATGTTTGATATTATGGTAAACCGTCTGGTGGGGATCACCAGGGGGAATATTTACATCGTTATGGTGGTAACGGTCCTTGTGGCTTTCATCGGCCATCTGGACGGCGCCTACAATACCACATATCTGATCGCAATTCCGGCTCTGGCCCCGCTTTATAAACGACTCAATATAGACCGGCGGAGCCTGGTGCTCCTGGTATCCCTGGCGGCAGCGCCCATGACGGCCATGGCCTGGGGACAGCCGGCGAAAATGACGGTTTTTGATCCGTCTATTGACCCGGTGGTCATGGCTTCCAGCCTCTATCCGGTGGTGGCGATCATGCTGGGGCTTGCTGTGGTCACCTCTCTGGGCTTTGGCTATTACTATTCTAAAAAGAATGCCTCTGAGATCGCTCTGCTGAGAAAGAGCTTTGAAAATGGAGGCGGAAGCCAGAAGGTGGATTTTTCGGATAATCCTCTGGCACGTCCAAAGCTTTTCTGGGCTAATTTTGCGCTGTTTCTTGGCTCTCTGGCCTGCTTTATGTTCATGACCGGCGTGAAAACATATGTGCTGTTCATGGTATTCTCATGTGCAGCGCTGCTGCTCAACTACCATACCCAGAAGGAGCAGAGCCAGATCATCCGCAAGCATTCGGCTACCATGCTGGCTCCGGCGATCCTGTTTTTGGGGATCGGAATCATGGTCGGGATCCTGAACGGAACGGGAATGGTAACGGCTATGGTGGATGCTGTCCTTGGCATCGTTCCGGAATCCATGGCAAGATGGACACATGTTTTATACGCGATCCTGATCCTGCCGCTGGAGATCTTCATCCCATATCAGGCCTTCCAGAGCATGAACCCGCTGCTTCTGGGTATTGGAGCAGGCTGTGGCCTGACTGGCTACCAGGTGTTAACGTGTATGAATATTTCCTATCTGAATCCATGTTCCCCGCTGGTGGCTGCGGCGAACCTGGCCTGCGAGCTGGCAGAGGTGGATATCATCAAGCAGGTGAAGTTTTCTGTACTGTTCTGCCTGGCCTTTAATACCATCGGAGTTCTGATCTGCGTGGCTCTTGGACTGGCGTAAAATATAATGAACGAATGTCCGGCTGGCGCTGCCGGCCGGGAAAAGAAAGGAATGATAACGATCATGAGTAAAGAAGTAAAGGTAACGCCAATGGATACTGTAAATAATGCCAGGACCATGCCCTGGAAGGTGGCCATCGAGCCGTTCCGGGTGGCTCCGAGGGTCTGGTATGTGGGGAATACCTGGGTAGGGAGCTTTCTGATCCAGACCAGCGAGGGGCTGGCGCTGATCGATACGACAGTGATGGAGGATCTGTATCTTCTGATCGATTCCATCCACCGCCTGGGCTTTGATCCAAAGGATCTGAAGCATATTTTTCTGACCCATGCCCATATGGACCACGACGGGGCGGCCAGGGCCTTAAAGGAGCTGACGGGAGCAAAGGTATGGCTGTCCAGAGAGGATGAGGAATGGCGTCACCGCCCGGAGGCGGATATGAGCGACACGGGATTTTCCATCGTTCCTTATGAAACAGACTGCTTTTATGAGGATGAAACGCCCATTGTCATGGGGGATGTGGTCATCCGCACCAGACTGTCCGCTGGCCACACGCCGGGAACCACTTCGTTTTTTGTAGAAATGAAGGACGAGGAGGGAAAAACGGTGGTATGGGGCATGCACGGAGGCGTAGGGATCAATACCATGAATACGGACTATCTTCAGAAGGTCCGCCTTCCCCTGTCCCTCCAGGAGGATTTTTTCCGGGGCTGCGAGGAGATGAAGTCCATCCATGTGGACATCTGCACACCCAGCCATCCATCCCATTCAGATATGCTGGAAAGGATCCCGGAGGATCGGAATGATTACCGGCCTTTTGTGGATGAGGGAAAATGGCCAGCCTTTCTGGAAGAACGGGCAGAATCCCTGAGAAAGGTCCTGGAACGGGGCGTTTACCAGAGATAAGGGCAGCCTGAGAGAGGAGAAGAAGATGGATACACTGCTGATCAGAAATGGAACGGTCGTGAACGCGGAGGACGGGACCATGGTCCAGGCGGATATCCTGGCCGAAGGAAGCAGGATCCGGAAGGCAGAGCCGGGGATCTGCGACCGGGCGGTCAGCGAGATCGATGCGACAGGCTGTTATGTGACTCCGGGACTGGTGGACCACCATACCCATATCTATCCCATGGCGTCCATCGGGATCTCTGGAGAGGCCGTCTGCTTTGGTTCTGGAGTCACAACGGCTGTGGATGCCGGGAGCACGGGCTGCGGGACCTATGAACGATACCGGCCCTGGATCCGTGCGTCTAAGCTGGCTGTCTGCCCTTACATCCATGTGAGCACCGGGGGGCTTTCCAGCCTTCCGGAGGCCATGGAGGATGTGGATCCGCACCATATGGACGCGGAGGGGATCCGGGAGCTGTTCCGGCGGTACGGGAATGAGCTTGCGGGACTTAAGATCCGGATCAGCCGGAATATCGTGGGAGATCTGGGAATGGATCCTTTAAAGCGGGCGGTGGAGATCGCGGAGCTGACGGGGGTTCCTTTGATGGTCCATATTACGGACCCGCCGGCACCGATAGAAGAAGTTCTTTCTGTCCTCCGGCCTGGGGATATCGTTACCCATATGTATCAGAACACCGGACCAACGATCCTGGATCGCGGCGCCGTCTCGGATGCCGTAAAGGCGGCGCGGGAAAAGGGGATCCTGTTTGAGGCGGCGGATGCCCGGGCCCACTTTTCCTTCGAGGTAGCGGAGCCGGCCATCGGAGAGGGATTTTATCCAGATCTTCTGGGAACTGATATCACCAGGCTCAGCATGCATCTCAGGCCGACGGCCTTTAATCTGGCCATGCAGATCTCCAAATACAGCTGCCTCGGGATCTCTTTTGGGACGCTGATCCATATTGCGGCCTGGAAAAACGCAGTCAACCTGGGGCTTTCGGACCAGATTGGGAGTCTGAGGCCTGGAAAACAGGCGGATATCGCTGTATTCCGGCCCTGCCGGAGGCGGAATGTATTCGGCGACCGGCCATTTTCCAATAAAGATGCGGAATTCCGGGAGGGGGATCTGATCTATGAACCAGTGCTTACGGTAAAGGCCGGGGAGATGGTGTGGAGAAGTGTGACTTTTTAAAAGAGGGAAATGAAAAGCCTGGCTGGGCGTGCGTCAAAACACGCTTCCTGCCAGGCTGATTTTTGTTTGAAGGTATGCTGCGAAGCGGGAGCGGATCTGAAAAACAAAAAGCCTGGACTCTTACGAATCCAGGCTTTATGCGGAAGATGGGACTTGAACCCACACGATGTAACCACCACAAGATCCTTAGTCTTGCTCGTCTGCCAGTTCCGACACTTCCGCGTATCGTTCTGAGCTTTTGTTGTTCAGCTCTCACCGACGTGTTATAATATACCACAGCCTGAAGAATTTGGCAAGTACTTTTTTGAATTTTTTTAAAAAATATTTTTTTGAAAAAGTTGTTGACAAAATGACAGTTTTATAATATAATCCAACATGTCGCTGAGAGATATAAACAAAGCGGCAGAGAAGAAATGCAGAAGTGGCGGAATTGGCAGACGCGCACGGTTCAGGTCCGTGTGGTAGCAATACCATGAGGGTTCAAGTCCCTCCTCCTGCACTGGCAAAGAAACCTGTTTCCGGAAGGGAGCAGGTTTTTTCGTATTCTGGACAGAGTGGACCTTTATACAAAAACGTCCCCTGAGGATCCGCTCGGAGCAGAAAAGGGACCTGCTGGAGGCGGATGAATTTACGCGTACTTGTACTGGCAAAAAAAGTAAAAAAAAGAAAAGAAAAAAGCTTGACATTTTGAAAAAAATGTGTAAAATAATACGTGCCGAGTGAGAAAAACGGCAGAAAAGGAAATGCAGAAGTGGCGGAATTGGCAGACGCGCACGGTTCAGGTCCGTGTGGTAGCAATACCATGAGGGTTCAAGTCCCTCCTCCTGCACGAACAGAAAACGGAAACAGCCTCCCAGAAAGGGAGGCTGTTTTTGTATTAGGAGATCCGGACAATGGAAAGTCCGGTCCTGGCTTCGAGAAAACGAGCAAATTCCTCCGGACTCCCGCCCTTGAGCCTGGCTTTGTCATACGCCTGGGCATGGTTTTCACCCAGGATTAGGATGAAGCAGTCTGGGAGCTCTGCCATGGCCACGATCCGGTCATAGGGCCAGTCTGTCTGCCCGCTTCTGGTTTCCGTATGGTAGGAGTCCTCCTTAAAGACGGAGACGGCTGATTCAGTACCGGGAAGCAGCCGCTTTCTGGCGAAATAGCCGTTGAGCCTGTCCTCAAAGATAAAGGTTAAGAGGATGGCGAGAACGGCCGCCAGAGTAAGGAGCGTCTTTCCGCTGATGGAAAAGGAGCTGCCCGCCGGAGGAAGGAGAAGAAGGGTTCCCAGAAGGACCACGATCCATCCAAAGATATGGGCGCGGCGGCTTTTCCTTTTCCTTACGGTTTTCCGCAGGGCTTTGGCCATAGCGGTCAGAGTCTTCATGTCATAATCGGTGGCGGTGGTAAATTCCATAGTATCCCCTCCTGTTTTTTATAGAGATATTATACTGGATATGGGCGCAGAGTTTCAAGAGAAGATCAAAAATGAAAAGAAAGGGTAAGGAATCTTAAGATTCGTTTAATTCCCTGTATTTCCAACGGTTCCGGCTTGCGTTATCCGGAAACTTCTAGTATAATCAGAACAGAAATGAAAATAAAAATCAGGAGTGAGGTTTATATGAAATTAAGAAAGGTATTATTACTGACAGCAGCAACGGCTGCCCTCGGGAGCATGAACGTGATCTCTGCATTTGCAGACGCAGTGGTTGTGGAAGAGGATGGAAGCATCCGGAACTCTGCTCCGGAGGAGACCACAGAGGGAGCCGCAGATACGGAATCCATGTTATACGGCTGGACCGAGCAGGGCTCCAACTGGGTGTATTATGATGGAAAGGGAAATACCGTAAAGGGCTGGATCAAGGCAGAGGGCGGAGACGGCCGCGGAAACGAGGTATGGTTCTACACAGATCCGGAGACGGGCCTTATGGTAGCCAACCAGACAAGAGTGATCGACGGCGTATCCTATTCCTTCAATGAGGACGGAAGCTGGGTAGCCCCTGTTCCCACAGCACCCAAGGGAAAATTAAGCGGCGGCGTGTTTACAAACACATGGTCCAATATCCGCATTCCCCAGGTGATCGGCTCCGCCAATACAGATGTGGAAGCAGAGGAACTGTTCTCCGACGATATTTACGGCACCATTGGAAATCCTAAGGTGACTTATGATTTCTCCATGAGCACAGATTTCGGTGAGCTGGAGATCTACTACGCCAATATGGCGAAAATGCCGGAGATGGATGCGGCCACATTCGCAGCACAGTTAGGAAACGCTGAAAAAGGCAAGACTGGCCAGGTGGGCGCCGTTGAGACCGTTACCGTAGGCGGCCAGAACTATTCCAAGGTTTCCATCACCAGAACAAATAAGAAGGGCAAACAGAACCAGACTTCCTTCTACTGCAGAAAGCATGAGAGCTTTATGGTGATCTTAGCCACCAGCTGCACCATGTCTGATGCAGGCGCTATGGCGGATATCGTAAATACGATCACAGCAGCCCAGTAACAGGAAAAATGATATGGACGCTCCGGGAGATTCCCCGGGGCGTTTTTACGTTATGGGGAATGCGTCCTGCGGCGTATAAACGCTCCGCGGGGATCGTCTTGCGGCGGAAGAGAGTCCTGATGCAAAGGCGGCCTGCAGCAGACAGAGACCCCGCAGGCAGGCTTCCTTCTTACGACTGCAAAATTTTCCATATGGGATAGTATTTCCATGGAAAATGGTTTATAATAAACAGGCGTGTAAAAATACGGAAACATACAATCTGGAGGAATTATGTTAGAATTGCAGAATATTTCCTTTGGCGTGTTGGAAAGCCAGGGGAAAAAGGAGATTTTAAAGGATATCAGCCTGACGGTCGGTGAAAATAAATTTGTTGTGATCACGGGGCCCAACGGCGGCGGAAAATCGACCCTGGCTAAGATGATCATGGGGATCGAGAAGCCCCGCTCCGGGAAGATCCTGTTTGACGGCCAGGATATTACAGAGAAGACCATCACAGAAAGAGCCAACCTGGGGATCAGCTTTGCCCTTCAGCAGCCGGTGCGCTTCAAGGGGGTCCATGTGCTGGATCTGATCCGCCTGGCGGCCAGAAAGGACCTTTCTGCCGCAGACGCCTGTAAATATCTGTCCGAGGTGGGATTATGCGCCAAGGATTATATCAACCGGGAGGTCAATGGAAGTCTGTCCGGAGGAGAATTAAAGCGGATCGAGATCGCCACCGTCCTGGCCCGGGGCACAAAGCTTTCTGTGTTTGACGAGCCGGAGGCCGGTATCGATCTCTGGAGCTTCCAGAACCTGATCCAGGTGTTTGAGAAAATGCGGGAGACCACCAATGGCTCCATCGTGATCATCTCCCACCAGGAACGGATCCTGGAGATCGCGGACGAGATCGTGGTGATCTCTGACGGCTCTATCTTAAAGCATGGGACCAGGGATGAGATCCTGCCGGAGATTCTGGGAACGGCCTCTGCGCCTTCCGGATGTCAGTTTTACAGGAGGGAGGCATAAACATGGATAAGATCTTACAGACGCTTTTAGAAAAGGTGGCCGACCTGCACGGGGTACCGGAGGGGGCCTATAATATCCGGGCCAACGGCCAGATGGCTGGAAGAAATACGACGGCCAACATCGATATCGTCACAAGAGAGGACGGAAAGGGCATCGACGTACACATTAAGCCGGGAACGAAAAAGGAGAGTGTGCATATTCCGGTGATCTTAAGCCAGACGGGCTTAAATGAAACGGTGTGCAACGACTTTTTTGTGGGAGACGATGCGGATGTGACCATCATCGCCGGCTGCGGGATCCACAACGGCGGCGATATGGAATCCCGCCACGACGGCATCCACCGTTTTTTTGTGGGAAAGAACGCGAAGCTTAAATATGTGGAAAAGCATTACGGTGATGGAGATGGAAAAGGGGAACGGGTCATGAATCCCCGGACGGAGATCACCATGGATGAGGGAAGCTATATGGAGATGGAGAGCGTCCAGATCAAGGGCGTGGACTCCACAAAGAGGGATACGGTGGCCCATCTGGCAGCCGGGGCCAAGCTGGTGGTCCAGGAGCGTCTCATGACCCATGGGCACCAGGATGCGGAGAGCCGGTTTGATGTCTGTCTGGATGGGGAAAATTCCAGCGCCAACATCATTTCCCGGTCTGTGGCCAGGGATCAGTCCCACCAGTCCTTCTACTCCAATCTTCAGGGCAATAGCCTGTGTGCTGGTCATACGGAATGCGATGCGATCATCATGGACGAAGCAAAGATCAGCTCTCTTCCGGAGATCACGGCAAACCATCCGGATGCGGCCCTGATCCACGAGGCGGCCATCGGAAAGATCGCCGGAGACCAGATTATTAAGCTGATGACTCTGGGACTGACAGAGGAGGAGGCGGAAGCCCAGATCGTCAATGGATTCCTGAAATAGGGGAAGGAAACACAGCAGATAAAGTCTTTAGGGGGGAAAGCATGGTACTGGATTCGATAAAAAGTGTATTTGCCCTGATGGCGCTGATCGCTTCGGGCTTTTATTTTGCCGGGAAACCGTGGTTTGGAAAGCAGGGAATGGATTTCTTATCCAGATTTACTGTGGAGGCTACGATCCCGTTTTACATGTTCTATAACATATATAAGGATGTGGGGACCAGAGAGTCGCTGATCTCCCTGGTGTCAAAGCTTCCGGTGACCTTTGGACTGATCCTTCTGTGCCTGGCCCTGGCAGCGTTTATGGGGGCGCTTTTGAAGGTGGACGGCAAAAGGAGATATACCTTTGTGGCAGCGTCCGGCTTCCCCAATGTGGTGTTCATCGGCTTTCCTGTGATCCAGGCCCTGTGGGGCCAGGGGATCACCTCCATCGGCGTGATCTATTATATCGCCAGCACACTGCTGTTCTGGACCGTGGGGATCTGGCTCTTGAGAAAGGATGGGAAGTCAGAGGCGGCCAGAGAGGGGAGCGCCCTGGCAGGATTAAAGAAGCTGGCGTCCCCGCCGATCATCGGCATGGCCCTTGGCATGGCGGCAGTATTTTTTGAGATCCAGGTGCCGGATTTCGTATTAAAGCCACTGTCCATGATCTCCCAGGTGACCTCGCCCCTGGCCCTTGTGTTCATTGGCAGCGTGATCCGCAATATGGATCTGAAGACCATAACCCTGGGACGGGACCTTTACGCGGCCCTGGCCATGCGGTTTGTGGTGGTGCCTGCGGCCTGCGTGGTATTTTTAAATCTGGTTCCGATGCCGAAGGAGATGAAAGAGGTATTTTTCATGCTGTCCTCCATGCCGGCCATGGCCCAGATGGGCATTATGGCCAGACAGTATGACAGTGACTATGAATTTGCCTGTACGGTGATCACGGTCACTACCCTGATCAGCATGGTGACGATCCCTGTATTCATGCTGTTAATGCAGCAGTTTGCATTTTTTGCCTGATCCGGGGCCGGACCATATGGGCGGAGGCCTCATATCATAAGGAAATGGATAATAAGGCGGCGTTCATATGAAGGACCAGAAAGCGGAAAATCTGCTGAACCTGGCGCTGTCAGTGCCCGAGGAGGAACGGAAACAGACTGGGGAGCTGGATGTGGGCTATGACCGGGAGACCAGGACCTGGGAGCTGATCGTAAAGTACAGCGGAGACCTGGCGGGAATTGTCAGGGAGCAGTTTCCAGAAGCGGAGCTTAAGGAGCTGTCCGGCGGCTTTGGAATTCTTACGGTACCGGAGGAAGAAGTTCCGGGGATCCTTGGGCTTAAAGAAATTGAATATGCAGAAAAACCAAAGAGGCTGTTCTTTGCCATAAACCAGGCAAAGGCAGCCTCTTGTCTTACTCTGGTGCAGCAGGGGCCGAAGGGGCTTACGGGCCGGGGAGTTCTGGTGGGGATCCTGGATTCCGGCATTGATTATTTCCATGGAGACTTCCGTCATGAGGACGGCACCAGCCGGATCCTGTTTTTAAACGACCAGGTGACCGGGGACGTGTATACAAAAGAAGAGATCGACGAGGCATTGGTGACCGGAAGCCGGGAGGCCGCCAGAGCTCTGGTTCCGTCAGCAGATCCGGGAGGACATGGAACGGCGGTGGCTGGGATCGCCGCAGGGAATGGAAGGGAAAGCGGAGGCAGGTACCGGGGCGTGGCCTATGAGAGTGATCTGGTGGTGGTCCGTCTGGGGACGCCGGATCCAGATGGCTTTCCCAGGACCACACAGGTGATGGAGGGGCTGGATTTTCTGGTAAAAAAATCCATGGAGCTGGCACGTCCCATGGCGGTGAACGTGAGCTTCGGAAACTCCTATGGCTCCCATGATGGAACGGGCCTTCTGGAGCGGTTCATGGATTCCCTGGCCCTCATGGGGAGAACGGTATTTGTCGTGGGCATGGGAAATGAAGGAGACACTGGGGGGCATACATCGGGGAGGCTGTCTGCCGGGCCAGGGGGGCCATTGGACGGCAGCGAGGCACGAATCCAGCTTTCAGTGGCTCCCTATGAGGCGGGATTTGGGCTGCAGCTCTGGAAAAGCTATGAGGATGCCTTTGAGATCACCCTGTCGAATCCTGGGAAGACCGTGACGGAGCGGATCAGCAGCCGCCTGGGCCCTTATGAGATCGACATGGGAGGGGCCAGGGTGCTTCTTTACTATGGAGAGCCGGGCCCCTTCAGTCTGGCCCAGGAGATCTACTTTGATTTCCTGCCGCCGGGGAATGGAGAGGCTGGCCGGTATGTGGAGAGCGGAATATGGGAAATTACCCTGAAGGCGGCGGAGACCGTGGACGGCCGGTATGATCTCTGGCTGCCGTCCGGCGGCGTACTGAACCGTTCCACCCGGTTTTTAAGGCCGGCCCCGGAAACCACACTGACGATCCCCTCCACCGCCATGCGCCCGGTCTCTGTGGGCGCTTATGACGATACCTCCATGACGTACGCGCCCTTTTCCGGCCGGGGAGATACGAGACAGTACGGGATCCAGAAGCCGGATCTGGCAGCGCCGGGAGTGGGGATCGTCGCTGCCCGTTCCGGAGGCGGCTATGCTCCTGTGACGGGAACCTCCTTTGCCGCGCCCTTTGTGACGGGAGCGGCGGCGCTTTTAATGGAGTGGGGGATCGTGCGGGGGAATGATCCGTACCTGTATGGAGATAAGGTGAAGGCGTATCTGCGGAAGGGGGCGAAAAAGCTGCCTGGGGAGCAGAGCTATCCCAATCCCCGGGTGGGGTATGGGGCGTTGTGCGTGAGGGAGAGCCTGCCGGTCTAAATTTTCATACGATCTGGCAAACAGAAAATTCATAAAAAATAAATGTAAATCCTGTCGGGAAAATGGTATGATGAGTGAAGAAAAGACGGGAGAGAGCCGGCAGCAGGAAGGGGCGGCTGGCGCAGGGAAGGAAAAATATAAAAGAATACGAAAGGATCATATATGGATACACGACTGGATCTGAAGCTGTCAGAGGAGCAGGAGCTTTTTATATGCAAGGCATTGGAGGGAAAAAATATTTTAGTGGACGCATGCATCGGCAGCGGAAAGACCACAGCGATCCAGGTGCTGTGCAATCGGCTTCCTGATACAAAAAAGGTCCTTTATCTGACGTATAACAGACTTCTGAAGCTGGATGCAAGAGCAAAGATACAAAAGAGAAATGTCACAGTGACAAATTATCATGGATTTGCATACGCGGCTTTAAAGGCAAATGGGATCTCCGCAGGGGTCTCTGATCTGATCCAGCGGTTTATCCAGGAGAAACCGGCCATCGGCGCCTATGATATCCTGATCATTGATGAGTACCAGGATATCGAGCAGGAGCTGGCAGAGCTCTTACAGATGATAAAGGATCGTAAGCCGGGGATGCAGATCATCGCGGTCGGGGACATGGAGCAAAAAATATACGATAAGACGACCCTGGATGTGGAATCGTTTATGAAGGGATTTCTTGAGGACCACCTCAGGCTCAGGTTTACCCAGTGCTTCCGGCTTTCTGAGGATCTGGCGGCCATGCTTGGAAGGGTGTGGAAAAAGGAGATCCGGGGCGTCAACGAAAGCTGCAGGGTGGAAGAAATGACGAAGGAGGAGGTGATGGATTTCCTGGCACAGCAGGAACCGGGAGATATTTTATGCCTGGGAGCAAGGACCGGGGCCATGGCAGGTACACTGAATGCTTTAGAAGAGGCATACCCTCATACGTTCAATAAGACAACGGTCTACGCTACGATCTCAGACCATGATTCGGCAGGAAAAACGGAACCGAAAGCAGATTCTGCGATCTTTACGACGTATGACAGCAGCAAGGGCCTGGAGAGAAAAATATGTGTGATCTTTGATTTTACAGAAAGCTACTGGAATGTGAGGATATCCAAACCGCAGCAGTCGTATTCGGTTCTGCGGAATATTTTCTGCGTTGCAGCCAGCAGAGGAAAAAAACATATTATTTTTGTGAAGTCAGAAGAAGCCATGCTTTCGGAGAAAACGCTTTCAACATTTGTGGAGACAAACCAGAAATTTAAAGATACAGGCATAAGTGAGATGTTCGATTTTAAGTATAAGGAGGATGTGGAGGTCTGCTTTTCAAAGCTGAAGCTGAAAAAGCTGGAAACTTTGGACCCGTCTCCCATAGACATAAAGAGCACGGACGGGCTCATTGATCTGTCCCCCTGTATCGGGATATACCAGGAGGCTGTATTTTTTGAGAATTATGACATAGACGCGGACATACAACTGAGGATCGCATTGAATCCGGAGCTTAAGGGCCTGTATACCGGGGAGGAGCGGAGAAGTCCTCTGGATCAGAAAATACTGTTTCTGGTCTCTCTGGAAACAAGACAGAAACGGTACAGGAAGCAGGTGGCTGCGCCGTTTGTCAATGGGGAGCAGAGGGAGAGGATCACTGCCCGTTTAAAAACACGGCTGCATACGGATGAAAAAGCACAGGTGGAATGCCGGCTCCGGTTTTATGGCCAGGAAGCCGGAGAACCCCTGTTTTCTGCCAATGGATTTGCAGATGCAGTGAAGGGGGATACGGTATACGAGCTGAAATTTGTATCGGAGCTGAGGCATGAGCATTTCCTGCAGTGTGCAGTCTATATGGCTGCCCTGGATCTGCCGAAAGGAATCCTGTGGAACACGCGGGATAATACGGCTTATGAAATTGAAATTCCGGACCGGGCCTCCTTTCTGGATGCCGTGACCAGGACGGTCACAAAGGGAATGATAAAAAAATATCATGATCACAGGGCGGTTCAGGAGATGCCCCGGAACGTAAAAAACGAACCTCATACCGGGAAAGCGGAGGAATATGAAGGCGGCTCTGAAAAGATGGAAAAGCCAGGGAAGAAAAGGAAATTCTGGTTCCAGTTCTGGAAGTGATCCTGCTGTGCCGGCTGCCGGTTTTCAACCTGTCGAAAAAGAAGGAACTAACCCGGTTTATGGATTATTTAGATATCTTTTCTGAAAATTTGCGGATTTTGTAGGAGAATGTTAATAAATAAGTGTTCTAAAATGGCAGTCTTTGTGATATAATAGTATCATCGCCAAAAATATTCTCCAGGTCTGCGCGTCTGCAGCCCCGGCCTTTGCAAAGGAGGCGGTCTGTATCAATATCAGAGAATCCATGGAACAGTGGGAGCGGGAAAACTTAAGTCCCTATGCCTCCTTAAGCAGTGAGACCCTGGGACGGGACCGGGAGGAGGAGCCCTGTGATATCCGCCCGGCCTATCAGAGGGACCGGGACCGGATCCTCCACAGCAAGTCGTTCCGCCGTTTAAAGCATAAGACCCAGGTGTTCCTGGCTCCGGAAGGGGACCATTACCGGACCAGGCTCACCCACACCCTGGAGGTCGCCCAGATCGCCAGGACCATCGCCAGGGCCCTTAAGATGAACGAAAGCCTGACGGAGGCCATCGCCCTGGGCCATGACCTGGGCCATACGCCCTTTGGCCATGCAGGAGAGTACATATTGAATGAGATCTGTCCGGAGGGTTTTTCCCATTATAAGCAGAGCGTCCGGGTGGTGGAGGTGGTGGAGAAAAAGGGAAGGGGACTGAACCTGACAAAGGAGGTCCGGGACGGCATCCTGAACCACCGGACAGCCGGGAACCCATCCACCCTGGAGGGAAAGATCGTCCGCTTTTCTGATAAGATCGCCTATATCAACCACGACATCGACGATGCCATCCGGGGGCGGATCATCACCGAGCATGACATCCCCAGAAGGTATACGGAGGTGCTGGGAAATTCTGTGAAGGAGCGGCTCAACATCATGGTCCATGACATTATCATGAACAGTCTGGACCGTCCGGAGATCGTCATGTCCCAGGACGTGCTGGATACCATGGTGAGCCTCCGCCAATGGATGTTTGAAAACGTATATAAAAATCCGGCGGCAAAGGCGGAGGAGGGGAAGGCCCAGCAGCTGATCGTAAGGCTGTATGAATATTATATGGAGCATGTGGACCGGCTCCCGGAGGAATATTTTATTATGATCGAAAAAAATCATGAAACGAGGGAGCGGGTGGTCTGCGACTACATTGCCGGTATGAGCGACCGCTTTGCCATCGACCTTTTTGAAGAATTATTTGTGCCAAAGGCCTGGAAGGGCTGAGGCGTTGGAGGATATGGATGTATTACCCGGATGATGTGATCGAAGAAGTACGAACGAGAAATGACATTGTGGACGTGATCTCCCAGTATGTCAGTCTGAAAAAGAAGGGGGCCAATTATTTTGGCCTGTGTCCCTTCCATAATGAGAAGTCCCCTTCGTTTTCCGTATCGCCGGGGAAGCAGATGTACTACTGCTTTGGCTGCGGAGCCGGAGGAAACGTCATTACCTTTGTAATGGAATATGAAAACTATTCCTTTGTGGAGGCGGTGAAATATCTGGCAGACCGGGCTGGGATCACCCTGCCGGAGGTGGAGTATTCCAAGGAGGCCAGGGCCCAGGCGGATCTTAAGAATACGCTCCTGGAGATCAACCGCCTGGCAGGCAATTATTTTTATTACCAGCTGAAGCAGCCCCAGGGACGGGTCGGATATGAGTATTTCAGAAACCGGGGCCTAAGTGATGAGACCATCCGCCGCTTCGGCCTGGGCTATTCCCTGAAGACACCGGATGACCTGTACCGGTATATGCGGTCCAAGGGCTACGGAGACGGGATCCTGAAAGAGACCGGACTGTTCTATATTGAAGAACGGGGATCCAGGGACAAGTTCTGGAACCGGGTCATGTTCCCGATCCTGGATGTCAATAACCGGCTCATCGGCTTCGGAGGGCGCGTCATGGGCGAGGGAGAGCCCAAATATCTGAACTCCCCGGAAACGAAGCTTTTTGATAAGAGCCGGAACCTGTATGGTTTAAACTTCGCAAGAACATCCCGGGCCGGGTATATGCTGGTCTGCGAGGGCTATATGGATGTGATCGCCATGCACCAGGCAGGCTTCACCAATGCCGTGGCATCTCTGGGAACGGCCTTTACTTCCCAGCATGCCTCCCTTTTAAAGCGGTATACGGACCAGGCAGTCTTAACCTATGACAGCGATGGAGCCGGGACCAAGGCGGCTTTGCGGGCGATCCCCATTTTAAAAGAAGCAGGGATCTCAGTGAAGGTTCTGGATATGAAGCCCTATAAGGACCCGGATGAATTTATGAAGAACCTGGGAAGGGAAGAGTTCCAGAAACGCATTGACAGCGCTGTGGGAAGCTTCATGTTTGAGATCTCGGTGATCCGGAGCCAGTACAATATGCAGGATCCCGAATCCAAGACGGCTTTTTATAATGCGGCCGCAAGAAAGCTTCTGGAGTTTCCGGAAAAGCTGGAGCGGGACGCTTACACCGAGGCCGTGGCCAGGGAATACATGATCCCCCAGGAAGACTTAAAGCGGCTGGTGTCTTCCCTGGGAGGACAGTACGGAACGGGCATCAGGGCTTCGGATCCGGAACGGGAGAGAAAACCCAGAAAAGAGAAGGAGGACGGGATCCGCAGGTCCCAGCGGCTCCTCCTTACCTGGCTCATCGAGAAGCCAGAGCTTTTTGATAAGATCGAAGGGATCATCGGCCCCGAGGACTTTTCAGACGGCCTTTATAAGGAGGCAGCGGCTATGGTCTTTGAGGAGCATAAAAAAGGAAATATGAATCCAGCCCAGATCCTGAATCATTTTATCGAGGGAGAGGAACAATACAGGGAGGTGGCAGCGCTTTTTCACGCCAGTCTTTCTGAATCCTTAAATAATGAGGAACAAAAGAAGGCGTTTTCCGAGACTGTGAAGAAGATCAAGAAAAACAGTCTGGAGATACAGAGCAGAAAAGCAACGGACATCACACAGCTGCAAAAAATCATAAAGATGCAGTCAGAACTGGCATCACTGCAGATTTCACTGGATTAGATCCAGACGCCGGGAAGGATGGGAATTATGGAAGAAAAGATGCTTACGTTTGAAGAGAAACTGGACAGGCTCCTGGAAATGGCAAAAAAGAAGAAGAATGTCCTGGAAGAGCAGGAGATCCTCGATGTATTTGCCAAAGAAGAGCTGACACCGGAAAAGCTGGACCAAATTTACGACTTCCTGGACAATAAGAAGGTGGATGTCCTTAAGATATCGTCAGATGACGACATGGATCCGGACCTGTTTGCAGAAGAAGAGGCCGGAGAAGAAAATATGGAAAATCTGGATCTTTCGGTGCCCGAGGGCGTGGGGATCGAGGATCCGGTGCGTATGTACCTGAAAGAGATCGGAAAGGTGCCGCTGCTGACCTCTGAGGAGGAGATCGAGCTGGCAAAACGCATGGAGCTGGGCGACGAGGAGGCAAAAAAGAAGCTGGCAGAGGCCAACCTCCGTCTGGTGGTCAGCATCGCCAAACGGTATGTGGGCCGGGGGATGCAGTTCCTGGATCTGATCCAGGAGGGGAATCTGGGACTCATAAAGGCAGTGGAAAAATTTGAATACCGGAAGGGCTATAAGTTCAGTACCTATGCCACCTGGTGGATCCGTCAGGCCATTACCAGGGCCATCGCGGACCAGGCCAGGACCATACGGATCCCGGTCCATATGGTGGAGACCATCAACCGCCTGGTACGGGCCCAGAGACAGCTTCTCCAGACCCTGGGACGGGAGCCGTCTCCGGAGGAGGTGGCAAAGGAAATGGAGCTTCCGGTGGAACGGGTGCGGGAGATCATGAAGATCTCCCAGGATCCGGTGTCTCTGGAAACGCCCATCGGTGAGGAGGAGGACAGCCATCTGGGCGATTTCATCCAGGACGATCAGGTGACTGTACCGGCAGATGCGGCCACCTTTACCCTGCTCCATGAACAGCTGATGGAGGTCCTGGATACATTGACGGAACGGGAGCAGAAGGTGCTGAGGCTCCGGTTCGGCCTGGACGACGGGCGGCCAAGGACCCTGGAGGAGGTGGGACGGGAGTTCAACGTCACCAGGGAGCGGATCCGTCAGATCGAGGCCAAGGCCCTGAGAAAGCTCCGTCATCCCAGCCGCAGCAAAAAATTAAAGGATTATCTGGACGAATAGAAAATACAGACTGGAAGGAATGGAACAACGATGAGATTATCAGACCGTCTGGAAACGGTAGTTTCCATGGTAAGGCCGGCAGAGTCGGCGGCAGATATCGGCACAGACCACGGCCATGTGCCGGTGGAGCTGGTGAGAAGGGGGACCGTAAAGCGGGCTCTGGCCATGGACGTGCGGAAAGGCCCGCTGTCCCGGGCAGAGGAATCGGTGGCCATGGCGGGTCTGGAAAACAGGATCGAGACCAGGCTCTCCGATGGACTGGAAAAGCTGTCTCCCGGAGAGGCGGAAGCAGTGGTCATTGCCGGGATGGGCGGAGAGCTGATGATACATATCCTGGAGCAGGGACGCCACATGTGGGACTCTGTGGGACAATGGATCCTGTCGCCCCAGTCGGAGATCCCGAAAATGCGGAAATGGCTCTGGGACAACGGTTTCCCGGTGGAAAAAGAAGAGATGGTCTTTGAGGACGGGAAATTTTATACGATCCTTTCTGTGGGCAGGAAGAGAGAGGATGATCGGGAGGAGCGGCCGGAACGATTTTTTTATTACAGCCAATATCTGATCGATGCAAAGGATCCTGTTTTTCTGAAATATTTAAAGGAAGAGGAAGAAAAGCTCTGCTCCCTGGCAGAAAGCCTGGGTCCTCTGGGCGCACACTCGGAGCGGGCCGCCGCAAAGAAGCGGGAAGCAGAAGAGGATCTGCGGTATAACCGGGAGGTACAGAATGAGATGCAGTGAGATCATAAATATACTGGAGGAGCTGGCGCCCCATCGTATGGCCTGTGAGTGGGACAACCCGGGGCTTCTGGCGGGAAGGAAGGAGAAGGAAGTAAAGAAGCTCCTTCTCTGTGTGGATGCCGATGATGAGGCAGTGGCTCTGGCTGTCCGGCAGGGGGCAGATATGATCGTAAGCCATCATCCGCTGATCTTCAGATCCATAAAGCGGGTGACCGATGAGGACTTCATCGGCCGGCGGCTGGTGGAGATGATCCAGTCGGATCTTTCCTATTTTGCCATGCACACCAATTTTGATTCTGCCCCCGGCTGCATGGCGGACCTGGCGGCAGAACGGATCGGGATCTGCGGCGGAGAGCCGCTGGAAGCCATGGGAGAGGAGAATGGGGTCCTTTATGGGATCGGAAAGACAGGCAGCCTTGAGACTCCTGTGACGGGAATGGAGCTGGCCCGCCGGGTAAAGGAGACCTTCGGCCTGCCCTTTGTGACGGTTTATGGAGAGGGGCTGTGGGAAAAGGAGCTGGTGGTACGGGCGGCTGTCTGCCCGGGATCCGGAGGCAGCACCATCCAGGCGGCCCTGGAAAAAGGGGCCCAAGCGCTGATCACCGGGGACATCGGCCACCATGCAGGCATCGACGCGGCAGCCCAGGGACTGATGATCATTGATGCCGGCCATTACGGCCTGGAGCATATTTTTATGGACTATATGGAGGGATACCTGAGACAAAGACTGGGAGACCAGATACAGATTTTAAAAATGCCGGTTCATTTCCCGGCGGCAGTGGTGTAGGATAGGAGGTCTGCTTATGATGATCAAGGTTCATGCATGCGGAAAGACCAGAGAATACCCGGAGGGGACGCCGCTCTTTACAGTGGCGGAGGAGTTCCAGCCGGAGTTCCAGGAGGATATCCTGCTGGCCCGGGTCAACGGGAAGCTGAAGGAGCTCCACAAGACGCTGACGAAGGAGTCCCAGATCGAATTTCTGACCTTTCAGGATCCGGTGGGGAAAAAGACGTATGAGCGAAGCGCAGTTTTTGTAATGCTGAAGGCCTTTTATGATGTGATCCCCAGGGAAAAGATCAAAAAGGTCCAGATGGATTTCGCCCTGGGAAACGGGATCTATGGAGAACTGGAGGGCGACGTGGCCCTGACGGAAGAGCTCCTGGACCGGGTGAAGGAGGAGATGCACGTTCTGGTGGAGCGAAAGCTGCCGATCGTAAAGCGCAGCGTCAACACCGATGAGGCAGTGGAGCTGTTCGGCCGCCACGGGATGCATGATAAGGAGCAGCTCTTCATGTACCGGCGGGCGTCCAGGGTCAATATTTACAGCATTGAAAAATTTGAGGATTATTTTTACGGATACATGGTGCAGAATACAGGGTATGTGAAATATTTTGACCTGATCCCATATCACTCCGGATTCCTGCTCCTGCTCCCGGAAACGAAAGCTCCCCGGAAGGTGGAGAAAAGCAGAAACCATGAAAAGCTGTTCCAGGTGCTGAGGGATTCTTACCGCTGGAGCGATTGCCTGGAGGTCCCCAATGTGGGAACCTTAAACCGGCTGATCTCGGAAGGAAAAGCGGCGGATCTGATCCTGATGCAGGAAGCACTCCAGGAAAAGACCATCGGCAATATTGCCGAGCAGGCGGCAAAGGCCGGGGACAAGAGACTGGTGATGATCGCCGGACCGTCCTCCTCTGGAAAGACCACCTTCAGCCACCGTCTGGCCACCCAGTTCCGGGCCCTGGGCTATACGCCCCACCCCATTGCTGTGGATAACTATTTCAAGAACCGGGAGGATTATCCCAGGGATGAAAACGGGAAGCTGGACATGGAGGCCCTGGAATGTGTGGACATTGAAAAATTCAATGAGGACATGAATGGTCTTTTAAACGGCAGGCTGGTGGAGATCCCCAGATTTAACTTTGTGACCGGGACCAGGGAATACAATGGAGATTTTTTAAAGCTGGGAAAGAACGATGTGCTCATCGTCGAGGGGATCCACTGCCTCAATGATAAGCTCAGCTATTCCCTTCCGGCAGAAAGCCGGTTTAAGATCTATATCAGCGCCCTGACCCAGCTGAACGTGGACGAGCATAACCGGATCCCCACGGCAGACGGGCGGATCATCCGCCGCATGGTGCGGGATGCCAGGACCAGGGGGACCTCGGCTCTGGAGACCATCCGCCGCTGGTCGTCGGTGCGCCGGGGCGAGGATAAGAATATCTTCCCCTTCCAGGAGCAGGCAGATGTGATGTTCAACTCAGCGCTGGTCTATGAGCTGGCGGTGCTGAAGCTGTATGCGGAGCCCCTTTTATTCAGCATCCCCAGGGATGTGCCGGAGTACGACGAGGCAAAGCGGCTGCTGAAATTCCTGGATTATTTCCTGGGGATCGACAGCGAGATCATCCCCAAAAACTCCATTATCCGGGAGTTTATCGGAGGAAGCTGCCTGAAGGTATAAAGGGATAGAAGAAAATGCCAGAACGGCGGTATGGACATACGAAAAAAATTGTGGTATAGTAAGGAGGTTCTGAGTAAGACAGATGGTCGCTGCTGCATGACCGAAAGGATGCAGGAGAGGAAAGTCCGGGCTTCAAAGGGCAGGGTGCCAGATAACGTCTGGCGGAGGCGACTCCAGGGACAGTGCAACAGAAATAAACCGCACGGCTTGCCGTGTAAGGGTGGAAAGGCAGTGTAAGAGACTACCGCCTCGCTGGTAACAGAGAGGGCACATGTAAACCCCATCCGAAGCAAGGCCGAACAGGGAGCATAAGGCGGCCCGTCTGCTCCCGGGTAGGCCGCTTGAGCTGTCTGGCGACAGGCAGCCTAGATAGATGACCATCCAGGACATAACCCGGCTTACAGTCTTGCTCAGAGCCTTATAAAAGACCGGTGTCAGACCGGCGGAGAATCCCGTTTCCGGGATTCTATTTTTATCCGACAAAAGCAACATTTTTACAGGAGAGCATTCAATGAGTACAAAAATAAAACGGGCGCTTTTCCTTCTGCTGGCCTTTGCCGTTCTCTGTGCGGGGTGCAGCAGAAAGGAGGAAACGGCAAAAGAAGAGAATCCCAAGATCCGGGAACAGATGGCCCTGGCAGAAAAGTATCTGGGCGAGCAGAAGTTTGATGAGGCCATCGAGGCGCTTCTTGAGGCAGTGGAGCTGGATCCGGAGGATGTGGACGTCTATCTGAAGCTGAGCGAGATCTATGCGGACCAGGAAATGGATATGGAAGCCATGGATATCCTGGAACAGGGCTGGGAGGCATCCCAGGACGAGGCCCTGCGGGACCGGTACGTGGAAGTGTGTACGGAATATGCGGAGAAGTATTTTAATGACGAGGAGTTTGACAGCGCCATTGAAGCCTACGACCGGGCCATTGCCGCAGATGAGACCTGCAAAAAAGCGTATCTGGGACTCCACCAGGTCTACCTGTATCTGGAGGAGTACGACAGCGCCGACGTGGTGCTGGAGGAAGGCTGTCTGGTTACCGGCGATAAGGAGCTGGAGGAGATCCGGTTCAAGAGCCTGACGGAGCTGGGGCAGAAATTTGTGGAGGAGGAGAATTACGAGTATGCCATTCCCTGTCTGGAAAACCTCCTGGAGGCAGGCCGGGGCGATGACAATACCCGCCTTGCCTTAAGCAATGCCTATGCGATGATGGAGGAATATAAGAAATCCATCGAGATCCTGGAGAATCTGGAAAACAAAGAGGATCCGTCCATACAGAGCAGCCTTGCCACGGCCTATGCCCGTTATGGAGAGCAGTTCTTTAATGAGGGAAATACGGAGGAGGCAGTTACATACCTGACAAAAGCCAGGGAGCTGTCCCCGGATACCATGGATATTTATGTGACCATGATCGCCCTTCATATGGATTCCGGTGATCTGGCGGCAGCAAAGACCGTGGTGGATGAGGCAGTGGCCAAGTTCATGAATGCAGACGCTGCGGCAAACGAGCGGTTTGACGATCTGCTTTACGAGATCTCCGGTTATTATTCGGAAACAGAGGATATGGCCGCAGGCTTAAGCTTCTGGGAGAAGGCGGTGGCCTTAAAGCCGGATGATGAAAGCTACAAGGGCGAGCTGGAAAATTACAGGGCCACGGCAGCCGACGAGGCGGCCATGAAGGCTGGAGAGCTCCTGGAAAACGGAGACGGGCCCGGAGCCATGTCTTATTTCAAGAGGGCCTATGTTTTATCGCCTGCCAGCATCGTTCCGGGCTTTTTATCCAATGAAAACGGAACGTATTACCTCAACGAGGACGGTACCTTCCGGACCGGCTGGTACGACGCGGGAGACGGCGATATTTATTACTTTAATCCTGCCCAGGGAGCGGCCTACGGCTGTTCTGTCATGGGATGGCAGAACCTGGACGGCAGCGAATATTATTTCATGGATGACGGCCGTCTGCTGACCAATGAGGAGACTCCGGACGGATTCATGGTGGGTCCGGACGGAAAGAAGATCGGAACGGTCCCCACAGAAGTGGAGACAGAGGAGGAGACCGAGCCGGAGGCAGAAGAAGAGACTGAGAGCGGCCAGGAGAGCGAAGGCCAGGAGGAGACCTCCCAGGAGACGAAGCCGTCCGGTTCTGGAACCCACAGCGGCAGTCTTAAGCTGAATCCGGAGCTTTTAAATAAAGCCAGGGAGGGAAGCGGAGCCTATGCGGTCAAAAAGGAAGAGTTGTTCTCCGGCGCAGAAGGCGTAAGCCTCACCTTAAATGATGTTTATAAATGCATGAGCCAGTATGGGATGCAGGTCCAGTGGATCCTGGAGGAATCCACCTATGAGCTTGGTATGGGCGATATGGTGATCTGGGTATTCCCGGGCCAGAGCCTGGCCGGAGACGGCGTGGTGGTAAAGGATGCGGAGGAGTACAGGGAATCCCTGCGGAACAAGACACTTCCGGAGGGCACCACCTTTGCAGTCCAGTTTGACGCCAGGGCCACAGGTACCAATGAAACAGTGGATATTGAAAAGATCCGCGAGATCAATGGCCAGTAAATAAAGAAAAGACGTTTTCTGTTCCATGAAAATGGAGGAAAACGTCTTTTTTGTCATAGGACAGCCGGCTTATAAGTGATCCAGGATCAGAGAGAGTCCGGAGACCATCAGAAGGACAGTCACTGACAGCCTGGCTGTCCGCTCCGGCAGCCGTCTGTGGAAAAAGATCCCGATAAAGAGTCCCAGGACCATAAAGGGAGCCAGACAGAGGGCTGTTTTTGCAGCCTCCAGGGTCAGGATCCCTGTGGATCCATAGAGGAACAGGCGGAAGGTGTTTTCTGCCAGAAAAACCATACAGTTGTTGGCCCGGAACTGGCTCTGGTCTCCGGCGGTACGGCTCACATAGGCCACAAGAAGGGCGCTGACGCCAAAAAGCCCGCAGAGGATACCGGAGAGGAGTCCTATGATCACCAGAAGAGCCGGGGACGCGCTTTTTTCAGAGCCGGGGGTTCCGGATCCAGAGGCTTTCCGCTCCCTTAAAAACATTTCCAGACCTAAGAATACCACCACAAAGCCGAAAAGGATCTTAATGGTCCTGGCATCTCCGGTCTTCAGAAGGAACACCCCTGGTATGGAGCCAGCGATCACCAGGAGGCTCAGAGGGATCCAGATCTTTGGCCGGATCCCCTTCCGTTCCGTCCAGGCGATCCACAGATTGGAGGGATAGCCCAACAGAAGATCCACTGGAGAAATATTCACATTGTCAGTGAAAAATCCTGCCAGGGTGCCGAAGACCAGGGTGTTGGCAAAGCCGCACATGCCTTTTACCATATAGGCCGCCGTGACGGCCAGAAAAACAGGGATGGTCAGCATGGCCTAGCTGTGCTTCTCGTCACAGTACTGGCAGCGGTAGACTTCCTTTTCTTTATCAGCCAGATAGAAGATATGGGGAAGCTCCTGCTCCACGGATGTGATGCACCGGGGATTCTTGCAGTGGATCACGTTGACAAGACGGTCGGGAAGGCTTAAGCAGCGCTTTTCCACGATCCGCTCGTCCCGGATGATGTTGACGGTGATGGTGTGGTCGATATAGCCCAATACATCCAGGTCCAGGGAATCCAGGGGTCCCTCGATCTTTATGATGTCTTTTCTCCCCATCTTGCTGCTCCGGGCGTTTTTGATGATGGCCACGGTGCAGTCCATTTTTCCCAGTCCCAGATATTTATAGATCTCCATGCTCTTTCCGGCCTGGATGTGATCTAAAACAACGCCTTCTTTGATGCCGCTGATATTTAACATGGTTTTTCCACCTCCAGTAAAGTCATGATCAGAGCCATACGTACATAAACGCCGTACTGGGCCTGCTTAAAATAGGCGGCTCTGGGATCGTCGTCCACCTCCACGGAGATCTCGTTGACCCTGGGAAGGGGGTGGAGTACGAACATATCGGGTTTTGCCAGCTTCATTTTTTCCTGGTCAAGGATATAGCAGTCCTTCATGCGGATGTAATCCTCTTCGTTGAAGAAACGCTCTCTCTGGACTCTGGTCATGTACAGGATATCTAACTCCTCCATAGCGTCATCCAGGTTGGTGGTCTCACGGTAGGGGATGTGGTTGGCGTCCAGGACGTTTTCCTTGATGTAATCGGGCACCTTAAGCTCCGGCGGAGAGATCAGTACGAAACGGATCCCCGGGTAGCGTACCAGGGCGTGGATCAGGGAGTGGACCGTACGGCCAAATTTCAGATCGCCGCAGAGGCCCACAGTCATGTCCCCCAGGCGTCCCTTTAAGCTTTTAATGGTCAGAAGGTCGGTCAGGGTCTGGGTGGGATGCTGGTGGCCGCCGTCTCCGGCATTGATCACAGGGATGGAAGATTTGGAGGCCGCCACGTATGCGGATCCCTCTTTGGGGTGGCGCATAGCGCAGATGTCAGCGTAGCAGGAGATCACGCGGATCGTATCGGAAACACTCTCGCCTTTGGCCGCAGAGCTGGAATCAGCCGAAGAAACGCCGAGGACGCTGCCGCCCAGGCTCAGCATGGCGGATTCAAAGCTCAGCCGTGTTCTGGTGCTGGGCTCAAAAAAAAGAGTCGCCAGCTTTTTGCCGTCACATACGTGGGCATATTTGGAGCGATTCTTTTCGATGTCGGATGCCAGGGATAATAACTGATCAGTCTCTTCGACGGAAAGATCCAGAGGACTCAGTAAATGTCTCATGAAATATTCTCCTTTCATTGATCCCGGGCCGGAAAGCTGCCGACGGACAAGGCCGCGCCGGGTCCTTGGCATTCTGGCCCTGGTACCCTCATTATAACGGATAGCCAGGGGAAATTCTACATTTTTTTCAAAAATATGTTATAATATCCTCAAATGAAAATTTAAGTGGATGGAGAGACCAATGAGAAAAACCATGGAGCAGATCGTAATAGAAGGCCAGGCTGCCAGATGCGGGAGCCTGGAGGAGCTGTATCTTTTATGGCAGATGATGCAGCAGATGGAGGAGGAGCCCTTTGGGAGCACATGCTATGAGGAGATCGACCCCAGGAGCTTTCATATAGACGGCGCTGTGTCCCCGGAGCATTACGACGGGACTCTTTTCGTACTGAAGGAGACCAGCATGAAAAAGCAGATCAGAAAGGGCCAGACCATGCCGGTGGTCTCCGATGTCCGGAGAGACCTGCGGACAGGCAGGAGCCCGTCGGGGGAAGTGGAGTACCTGTCTTATCTGAGGGGGATGAAAAGGATCCTGGACGGAGGATCCGCGTCCGGCGATAAAGCCCCTCTTTTGAAAACGGCGGTGATCTACGTGAATAAGAGGGGAGGAAAGGGCGCAGCCGATGATATCAGCATGGATTACGGATTTTATTATTCGGAATTTCTGAAGCGGCAGATCCAGCTCCTGGAGCCCAGGACCATCATCTGCTGCGGCGAGGACATTTTCCGTCTGGTGGCCATGGAGGTATTCCAGAATAAGAAAACGAAGAAGAACCAGGAGACCTATATGAAATGGAAGGACGTGGTGGCTGGCGATATCCTGCCGGCAGACCGCCGGTTTAAGCCTGTAAAGGATCTGGCCAAGGCCGATATACAGGTGATCCGCATGTGGAACCCGGCGTACCGGGTCAACAACGGCCAGTACGTATCCCTGGAGGAATACCTGCGGGAATTCCAGAGACGCACGGAGGGCGCAAAAATTTGTAAGAATTGTTAAGCAATTCTCTATATCCAATGGGACATGGTTTTTATATAATGATAACAGGCATATAGAAAGAAATATAAGGAGAGGGATGCGCGTGGAAGCAGAGAAAAAGCGGGAAGTGGTGATCCGGGTACGGGATCTCTATAAGGTATACCGCATGGGCGATACGAAGGTCTATGCGTTAAACGGTGTGGATCTGGATATCCGCCGGGGAGAATTCTGTGCCATTACAGGCCCCTCGGGTTCTGGAAAATCCACACTGCTGAACATGCTGGCCGGTCTGGAGCACCCTTCTAAGGGAGAGATCGTCATTGCCGGAAAGCATATAGAAAAGCTGAACGAGAAGCAGCTTGTGACGTTCCGGCGGGAGCGGGTGGGTTTTATCTTCCAGTCCTATAACCTGATCGCCACCATGGATGCAGTGGAGAATGTGGCCCTTCCCCTGTCCTTCCGAGGGATGGGAAAGGCCAGGCGGGCCAAGCGGGCCAAGGAATATCTGAAACTGGTGGGCCTGGAAAGATTCATGACCCATATGCCCAACCAGATGTCCGGCGGACAGCAGCAGCGGGTGGGCATCGCCAGAGCCCTGGCGGTGGATCCCCAGATCATTTTTGCAGACGAGCCCACAGGAAACCTGGATTCCAAAACCACCATGGAGGTCTTAAAGCTGATGCAGACCATTGTGCGGGAACGGAACCAGACTCTGGTGATGGTGACCCATGACAACAATCTGGCCACCTATGCGGACAGGATCATCAAGATCATTGACGGAAAGATCGTCAGCATTGAAGAAAACCATAAAGAAGCGGACCTGGAAGCGGCCCGGGAGGAAGGGGCCCAGAAAAATAAGGACTGTAAGGAGGCGGCCCGGGAGGAAACGCCCCAGAAGAAAATGACAGAGGAAAAAGAAAGCGGGGAAAATCTATGAGAGAGCGGTTAAAGCGGATATTTATTTTATTTATGGCAGCGGCGGTGCTTCTGGGGGCGGCGCCCTCCACAGCCTTTACAGCCCTGGCAGACGAGAAGGAGACGGAGAACGAGGATCTGGAGATCCCCAAGGTCTTCCATAAGGATGACGATAATGAAGTGGTGCGCATCGTGATCGGGAAAACTCCCTCCATCACCATCGGAAAATCTTCCACTATCTCCATTGCCGTAAAAAATACCACCGATACAGACTGGCTGGAGAGTGAGATCTGGATCGCGCCGGAGGCCGATTACCAGGGATATTACGACGAGATCGAGGACGAGGACGGCGAGATCATCAAGACCATGAACGCCACCTACCCCTTTGAGATCACCGACAGCCTGAATAAGCACTATAAGATCGGCCACATCAACGCAGGGGCTAAAAAGACCGTAAACCTGCGGGTCAATGTAAAAAAGAACCTGAAGGAAGGCTATTATCCTGTAAAGCTGTATATTTCCAAGCGTTCCAGAGGCGAGGACGGTATGTCGGGCGAGTTCCAGAAGACCGTCATGGTATGGGCAGAGACAAAGGAGGCGTCTTCCACCTCTGAATCCGATGAGTCCAGCACCGAGCCCATCGGCTTTGCCCTGGGAGAGAACCAGTCCACACCCCAGGCAAACTACAATGAGGTCATGAATTTTAATATGAACCTCAGGAACACAGGCTACAAGACCGCCTATGACGTGCGGGTGGAAATGGAGCTTTCCGAGGATATCACCAAGTTCCCCTTTGAGATCAACGATGGAAACTATGACCGCTGGATGAACAATATAAACCCGGACCAGACCGTGGAGGTGCCGTACAGCATGGCCATCCGGGAGGAGGCAAAGAGCGGCTATTATCCCATTAAGTTCAAGATCCGGTACAGGGAAGAGGAAAATGGGGCGTTCTTAACGCCGGTGGAGGATACCTTTTATGTGCGGGTCATCGGAAAGGACGAGGAGGACGAGCTTTCCGACGATGCCGGAGAAAACGAAAGGACCAAGGCACGTATCATCGTGGACAGCTTTGAGACGGATCCGGCCAGGATCCTGGCGGGTCAGGATTTTACGCTGAAGGTGAAGATGAAAAACGCATCCAGCGACATTACGGCCTCCAATATCCTTTTCACCTTTGAACCGGAGGCAGTGGAAAACAGTCCTGTGTTCACCACGGCCAACGGCTCCAACTCGGTGGTGGTCAACAGCCTGGCTCCCGGAGCGTCGGAGGTGCTGACCATGAAATTCACCTCCAGCCCCAGCGCCGAGCAGCGGGCCTATAACATCACCATTACAGAGCAGTACGACAGCCCGGAGTTTAAAAATGCCAAGGAGACGGTGAAGATCGCCGTGGCCTTAAAGCAGGAGGCCAGGCTCAATACGGGAACCATCGAGGTCATGCCCGATTCCATCGAGGTGGGGACCGAGACCAACATCATGTTCCCCATCAACAACACGGGAAAGGTGACCCTTTATAACGTGACCGCCATTTTTGAAGCGGATTCCATCCAGCGGGCGGAGAGCTATGTGGGCAATATAAAGCCCGGAGAGAGCGGCAACGTGGATGTCATGGTCGCCGGAGCCGCCCCGACCATGGACGAAGGGAAGATCCGCCTTACCATTACATACGAGGACGAAAACGGCGTGGTGACGCCGGTGGAGAAGGAGGTCCAGCTTTTTGTGACAGAGCCGGTGATCATGGACGATCCGTCCATGGACGTGGGAAATATGGACATCCCGGAGCCGGAGCCCACGAAAATGGAGCTTCTTAAGAAATATGCCGTTCCCCTGGGAGCCGCAGCCGCCGTCCTTCTGATACTGGTCGTTGTTCTTATCAAACGGAAAAAGAAGAAAGCGGGAATGGACGATGAAATTCTCTGATCTGCTCCGGATGAGCATTAACAATCTGAGACGAAGAAAGCTGAGGACCGGTCTTACGGTCCTTGGCGTCGTGATCGGAACTGCCTCCATCGTAGTCATGGTCTCCCTGGGCATCGGCCTTAAGGAGATCACAGTGGAGCAGTACGAGTCCTCGGGGAGCCTCACAAAGATCCAGGTGTACCGGAATTACGGCATGGGTGGTTCGGAAAACGAGGAGGACGGCTTTATTACTGATAAGACCATCGAAAGCTTTAAAGCGATCCCCCATGTGAAGGCCGTCTCCCCGGTGCTCTCCACCTATGTGCAGATGCGCCAGGGCGCGTACGAAGGCTCCTCCAGGATCGAGGGCTTAAGCCGCGAGGCCCTGGAGGAGATCGAGCTGGGGGAGGGACGGCTTCCGGATCCGTCCTCCGGCACCATGGAGCTGGTGGTGGGTCCCATGGTCGCCCAGAACTTCTGGGAGGCCAAAACAGGAAAAGGCTTCTGGGAGACGGGAGAGCAGCCGTCGGTGGATCTTTACGGAAAGCCGTTTTTTACCATGTTCCAGAGCTCCGGAGCCGAGGAAAGCGGCAAGCAGAAAAAATATGTGTTTCCTGTCAGCGGACTTGTAAAAAGTGATACTGACGAAAACGGAAATCCGATGTATAATGAATACAGCTATGGCATATACGCGGACGTGGAGACCCTGAAGACCCAGTTAAAGCGTATCTATAAAAAGAACCCGATCCCCGGGCAGCCCGTCAATAAAAAGGGAAAGCCCTATAACTATTACGTTTATGACAACGCGTATGTCTATGTGGACGATATGAACAACGTCATGGAGGTGCAGGCGGCTGTAACGGATATGGGATATGAGGCCCACAGCAGCATGCAGTGGCTGGAGCAGGCCCAGGAGCAGATGGATATGATCCAGGCGGTGCTGGGAGGCATCGGAGCCGTATCCCTTTTTGTGGCGGCCATCGGTATCGCCAATACCATGATGATGTCCATCTACGAAAGGACCAGGGAGATCGGCGTTCTGAAGGTGCTGGGGTGCGCCCTGGGAGACATCCGCAGCATGTTCCTCATTGAAGCCGGATTCATCGGGCTCATGGGCGGAGCGGCCGGGCTTTTGTTAAGCTACGGCGTTTCCAGCCTGATCAATAAATTTCTCGGTTCCGGGCTCATGGGCATGGGCGGAGGCGGCGGGGATATTTCCCGCATCCCCATGTGGCTTTCGGCGGCGGCCGTGGGCTTTGCCATTGTCATCGGCATGCTGGCAGGACTGTTCCCGGCCTTAAGGGCCATGAAGCTGAGCCCTCTGGCAGCCATCAGAAACGAATAGGCAGGAAAAGGAGGCATCTATGGAGAATTTTATTTATTCCATCCCCACCACCATTTATTTTGGGAAGGGGCAGATCGAACACGTGGCCCAGGCGGTGCGTCCCTACGGGAAGAAGGCGCTGATCGTCTATGGCGGGGGAAGCGTGAAAAAGAACGGTATTTTTGACCGTGTGACAGAGATCCTTGAGCATGAAGGCATTGCATGGGAAGAGCTGGGGGGCGTGGAGCCCAATCCCAGGATCGAAACAGTGAGAAAGGGCGCAGAGCTCTGCAAGGCTGGAAATATCGAAGTCGTTCTCCCCATCGGCGGCGGCTCCACCATCGACTGTGCCAAGATCATTGCCGCCGGTGCCCTTTATGACGGCGACGCCTGGGACCTGGTACTGGACGGGAAGAAGATCCAGGCAGCCCTTCCTATCGTTGCGGTCCTTACCCTGGCGGCCACCGGCTCGGAAATGGACACGGCGGCCGTGATCTCCGATATGGCCTCCAACAATAAGCTGGGGACCAAGAGCGAGCATATCCGTCCAAAGGCGGCCATTATGGACCCCTCCTACACAGAGACCGTCAACGCCTGGCATACAGCCGCGGGCACGGCGGATATCATGTCCCATATCCTGGAATCGTATTTCTCCAATGCCGAGGGATATATGCAGGACCGCATGGCCGAGGGGCTCCTTAAGACCTGTATCCAGTTCGGGATCCGGGCGGTGGAGCATCCCGATGATTATGAGGCCCGGGCCAATCTCATGTGGGCTGGAAGCTGGGCGATTAACGATTTTCTGAAGCTGGGAAAGCTGGTTCCCTGGTCGGTCCACCCCATGGAGCATGAGCTGTCGGCGTATTACGATATCACCCATGGAGCCGGTCTGGCGATCCTGACGCCCCACTGGATGCGCCATGTATTAAACACCAGGACGGTGGAAAAGTTCCGTACCTACGGCGTCAACGTCTGGGACGTGCCGGCGGATCTGCCGTCTATGGAGGCGGCAGAGCTGGCCATCAAACGGACGGCCGATTATTTTAAGGCCCTGGGGCTTCCGTCAAGGCTGTCCGAGGTGGGGATCGACGAAAAATATCTGGAGATCATGGCAGAAAAGTCCGCATCCCGCATGAAGGGAACGTATGTGGAGCTGACGAAGGATGAGATCCTCCAGATCTTTAAGGAAGCCATGTAGGCGGAAGGGAGAAACCATATGAACGTACTGGATCATGAAAAGCTGCATCAGAAATATTTTGAGGAACTCTCCAGGATCCCCAGGGCTTCCTTTAAGGAGGAACGGGTATCAGACTACCTGGAGGACTTTGCCAGGACCAGAGGCCTGGACTATAAAAGAGATACCATCGGCAATGTGGTGATCTATAAGCCGGCGTCTGCGGGCTATGAGGACCACGGCGCGGTGATCCTCCAGGCACATACAGACATGGTCTGCGAAAAGAATGCGGACTGCACCCATGATTTTGACCGGGATCCCATTGATCTTTACATTGAAAACGGGATCTTAAAGGCCAGAGGCACGACCCTGGGAGCCGACGACGGCATGGGCTGCGCCTACATGCTGGCGCTTCTGGATATGGATACTCCCCACCCGGCCCTGGAATGTGCCTTTACAGTCCAGGAGGAGGTAGGCTTAAACGGGGCCTTTGCGTTAAAGCCGGAGTATTTTACGGCGAAAAAATATGTGAACCTGGATTTCGGCGGACGCGGAAAGGGAACGTGCACCACCAGCGCCGGAGGCGAGATGGTGGGCCTTAAAAAGCCTGTGGAATATGAGGACTGTGCCCTTCCGGCCTACCGTCTGTTCATCACAGGCTTAAAGGGAGGCCATTCCGGAAGCTGCATCATCCTGGAGCTGGGCAATTCCTTAAAGATTTGCGGACGGATCTTAAAGGAGATCTCCGGAAGCTCGGATCTTCGGATCGTAAGCCTGGACGGCGGCTTAAAGAACAACGCCATTCCCAGGGAATGCGAGGCTGTGTTTGCCAGCGGAGCGCCCAGGGAGCAGATCGAAAGGGCCATGGAGTCCATAACGGCTGAGATCCGGAATGAGCTGAAATTCCAGGAGCCGGAGCTTTCAGTGACACTGGAGACGGCTGCCTGCACCAGGGCCATGAGCGAAGAGACCAGCGCAGACCTGGTGGATCTTATGTACCTCCTGCCCACGGGACTCCGCCACAGGAGCCTTCAGATCGAGAACCTTCCGGTGGCGTCAGAAAACCTGGCGTCTGTACGGTGTAAGGAGGATTATGTGGAGTTCCAGTATTCCCTCCGGGCAGAAAAAATGTCCTGGCGGGACCAGATGGAAAAGGAACTGTGCATCCTGGCCGGTATCTACGATATGACCGTGGACGTATACAGCAAGTTCCCGTCCTGGGAATTCAATCCGGATTCAGCCCTCAGAAATACGCTTTTAAAGGCATATAAAGAGGTGAAGGGGACGGAGATGGAGCTTCTGGCCACCCACGGCGGCCTGGAGTGCGGAGTGTTCTGCGACATGATCCCGGGCCTTGATGTGGTGACCCTGGGAGCCGAGACCGACGGCGCCCATACGCCCCAGGAGCAGATGAACCTGAAGTCCTTTGACCAGACCTTTGAGGTTCTGAAGAACCTCCTGGAACGCTTATAAACGGTCATGGGAACGACTCTTCTGCCGGGAAACATTCCTTATATGGAAAATAAAAATATGTAAAAGCACCTGGAAAGCCGCCTGAGCATAAGATAGATTAATAATGCTCTAAGGTGGCTTTCTTTGAAGACGTTTTTGCAGCCATTAACAGCCAGGGAAGAAAGAGAGTACCTCCGGCAGTACAAAGAGGGTGACCGGGAGGCAAGGAACGTGCTGATCAGCCGGAACATGCGTCTGGTGGCCCATGTCATAAAAAAATACCAGAATTCCGGCTATGAGACCGAGGATCTTCTGTCTGTGGGGACCATCGGCCTCATCAAGGCGGTGGATTCCTATAATATGGAGAAGGGCTCGAGACTGGCCACCTACGCGGCCAGGTGTGTAGAGAATGAGGTCCTGATGCTTTTCAGGGCCGGGAAAAAATTTTCCAAAGAGGTCTCTATTTATGACCCCATCGGTACCGACAAGGACGGCGAGACCGTGAGCCTCATGGATATTCTGGAGATGGAAGGGAAGGAGGCAGTGGAGCAGGTCATCCTGAAGGAGGATGTGAGAAAGCTTTACGAGGCCTATGAACAGAATCTGAAAGATACCGAAAAGACCGTGATCCGTCTGAGATACGGCCTTTTCGGCTCTAAGGAGCACACCCAGAGGGAGATCGCCGGGCAGCTGGGGATCTCCAGGTCCTACGTCTCAAGGCTCGAGAAAAGGGCGGTGGAGAAACTGCGCGAGGAATTCCAAAGGGATGGGTATACGGCGTAGGGAAGACCTACTCTGCGGTAAACAGAGCGAGCTTTTCCTCCAGAAGTTTGGAGAGGTCTTCCTGGAGTGAAATCTGGTCGGCCTGAAGTGCGATGACCTGCTCCAGTGCACTTTTTGTGGCTTCTGTGTCTTTTGCTGCCGCACTTTCCTTTCCAGAGGCTCTGAGCGCAATCACGGCTTCTCTTTTCTCTGTAAGCGAGACTCTCTGAGCCTGGATCAGCTGGGACATTTCCTTTAATTCAGCGTTTATCTCGTCGGTCAGAGCGCCAGACTGCTTTAATTCCTTCTGGGCTTCCTTTACTTTTGTGGACAGCTCGCGGTTTGAAATCATGAGATTCTTAAGGACATCACAATTTTCCTTCATGGAATCGCGGTAAGGCGCCAATTCCTGGCGGGATACAGAAACTGTTTTGGTGGTTTCGGCAGGTGTTTCTGCGGCCAGGGCTGAGAAGGAGAGGCCAAGGCACATTGCGGCGGCCAATGTCAGTGTACGTAAATTCTTCATCTGTTTCATAATAATATCTCCTTTCACGGTGGGTTGATTTTTGTTTCCCATCGGATGGTGTAATCATACTTCATAAAAGGGGGTCATTTCGAGGGGAGAACTGCGGCAGAATTGCGGCAGTTCTTTTCAAAGTGTGCTGAGCATGGCACTAATCTTGCTGGATAAATTATTTCAGAATCGGAATGATGAAGCGGTTCATGGAAGAATTTAAGGTTGCTAATTCCAGACTTGGATGGTACAGAAGAAGTGGAATGAACGTAATGAATTTCATTATCAGCAAAGATTTACTTGAAAATAGGATAAGAGATGGAGCTGGTCTGTTCAATCCTTTATCCTATTACTTAGTTAAAGTTAGAATATAAGTTGTAGAGCCGTATACGAGACCCGTATGTACGGTTCAATGGGAGGGGCGAGAAAACTTATTCTCCCTCTACCCTATTTATTTGGATGGTGGTATGATATAAAGATAAACAGGCATAATGGGAGGATAAATATGTCACAGATGATCTATCTTGCAGATGATGAGAAAAATATCCGGGATCTGATGGAAGCGGCTCTTACAGAAGAGGGGTTTTCTGTTAAAACGTTCCCGGATGGGAAAACGCTGCTGGATGTATGCGGGGAAAAAATGCCGGATCTGGTGATCCTGGATGTGATGATGCCCGGAACAGATGGATTCAGCGCATGCTCGGTGCTTCGGAGAGAGGCTCCGGATCTCCCTATTCTTATTGTTTCCGCGAAAGATAGTCCCTATGACCGTGTTACAGGTCTGAATCTGGGCAGTGATGATTATCTGGTTAAACCATTTCTGCCGCTGGAGCTGGTGGCCAGGATCCGCGCGATACTGAGAAGAAGTCATGGAAGCAGACCGGCCAGGGAAGAGAAGGGACAGAGGCTGGTTTTTGGAGGCCTTTCGGTCACGCCAGGGCTGAGGATCGCTGAGCTGGATGGAGCGGAATTTCCGCTTACTCCTACAGAATTTGATTTTTTGGTATACCTATTAGAAAATCGAGAACGGGCTGTGAGCCGGGAAGAGCTGCTGAAGGTTTTATGGCAGGTGGAATGGCAGACAGACCCAAGGGCGGTGGATGATCTTGTAAAAAGATTGAGAAGAAAGCTCCGGCAGAGGCAGGGGTCAATACGGATAGAAACGGTATGGGGGTATGGTTTCCGCCTTTCATCTGCAGAGGAATAGAAATGAGAAAAAGAAAGATAAAACATAGCAGGACAATTCTGGAAGGAATCTTGATCCCGGCAGCGGTCATGATGATATGTCTCCCCCTTGTATTTTTTCTGGTTTTCCGATATACGGCTAAGGAATACGCCTATCAGGAAGCTGGGAAGGAACTGGAGAATTTGAAAAAAAACGTGATGCCCCTGGTAAAAAACAGGCTTTATGGAAACTCAAACGAGGAAATAGACATCCGGGTGCAGGAATTTTTAAAGGCAGTGAGCCCATTGGTGAGGAAAATGGGAGGAAGTGCCAGGATGTTGATCCTTGAACCTGGTTTAAATGTAGTGTACCCGAAGCATGAAGAGGAGAGAGAAGAGGTCAGAGAGCTTGCCCAGGAGTGTAAGGCATTCATTTCCGCAGGAAGCTGGGAAGGAACGGAAGAATTACTGACAAAAGCAGGGGATACGTTTCTTGTAAACGTATATGAGCTTCCCAAAGAGATTCCAAGGATCCGATATCTGGTGTTTTTCTGCCAGACCTCTGGAATCAGCCGCTGGGTCAACGGGGCGGGAAGACTGGTAATGGCGATCTCTCTGGGCCTGTCTCTGTTTGTGGTGGTGGGAATCTGGATTGCGGTGAAGAATGTTACGAAACAGCTGGATCATCTTTGTAAAGGGGCGGAGATGATCGGAAAAGGAGAATTCTGCCGGATTGGCAGTGCGTTTGAACTGACAGAGCTGGAATGGCTTCGTGTTTCAATGAACCGGATGGCTATTGAACTGGAGAAGGCGGACCGGGTCCAGAGAGAATTTTTTCAGAATGTGTCCCATGAATTGAGAAATCCGCTGATGTCCATCAGCGGCTATGCCCAGGGGATTGAACAGGGCTTCTTGAAGGAACCGGGATCCGCCGCCCATATTATTTTGGAAGAGAGCAGACGACTTACGGAGCTTGTCAATCGTCTTTTGACTTTGTCACGGATGGAAAATGGAGAAAAAACTGCCTCCCCAGAACTTTTATATGTGGATGAAGCGGTGGAAGACTGTCTGGATCGAGTGAATGGACTGGCGATGGACAAGGGGGTCACACTGCGGCTATTCTCGTTTGATCATGAAATGAGGGTATGGGCAGATGAGGAACTTCTGGCAACAATCATGGATAATCTTCTGACCAATGCGATCCGCTATGCAAGGAAAAATGTAGGGGTGGAGGTACAGAAGGGGGGCGGAGCAGTACGGATCCGGGTTGCAGATGACGGAGAAGGGATTTCTCCAGAAGATTTTCCGCATATTTTCGAAAGATGCTATAAAGGAAAAGGCGGAATTTTCGGGATCGGTCTGGCAATCGCGCGTACTGCGGCCAGAAGCATGAGCGGAGAACTTATGGCTGAAAACCGGGCTGTCGGAGGAGCGGTATTCACCTGCGTACTTCCAGCGGAGGAAGGAAGGGCAGCCATGGAGCCAGAAAGGGAGGATGGCATTTTGAAAGGAGGAGAAAAGGAATGAATCAACGGGAATTTTACCTTCCGTCCAGCGATGGACACTCCAGGCTCCATTGTATGGAATGGCTGCCGGACGGGGAGATCCTGGGAGCCGTACAGATCGTCCACGGGATGATGGAGCATACGGGGCGCTACCGGGAAACGGCAGAATGGCTGGCAGACCGGGGGATCGCCGTCTATGGCCACGACCATCTGGGCCATGGAAGAACTGCGGCGGAAAAAGAGGATCTGGGATACTTTGGAGACAGGGATGGGGAGCTTTCACTGGTGAAGGACGTGCGCAGGCTGACGCTTTATGGAAAAAGGAGATACAGAGGAAAGCGGCTGTTCCTTCTGGGTCACAGCATGGGCTCATTTATGGTGAGGCGGACCCTGACCGTCTATGAGGACGGGCCCGACGGCGTGATCCTCATGGGGACGGGCTCCCAGCCGGAGGGAATGGTATTTGCCGGATGGTGTCTGGCGTCTCTGGTGAGCGCCATAAGGGGGAGCCGCAGCCGGAGCCGTCTGCTCCACGAGCTGTCCCTGGGAAATTATAACCGGAAATTCTGGCCGGTACAGACGGACCACGACTGGCTTACCAGGGATATGGAAAAGGCCAGGAGCTTTGAAGCAGATCCGTACTGCCAGTTCCTTTTTACTGCCGGGGCCTACCGGGATTTTTTCCGGGTGATCCTCATGGACCAGCGGGCAGAACAGCTGGGAAGGATGCGGACGGACATGCCCCTTCTTCTGCTTTCCGGGGACCGGGATCCGGTGGGAGAAAACGAAAGAGGCGTCAGAAAGGTGTATAAGCGGTTTTCAGACGCAGGCTGCCGGGATATTACCCTGGGCTTTTATAAGGACGCCCGCCATGAGCTGTTCAATGAGACCAACCGGGAGGAGGTACGGGAGGATCTTCTTTCCTGGATTCTGGGGCATCTGGAGGAACAGAATAGTTAAAACCGGGCCCGGGGCTGTAGCCGCCCCGGGTTAAAATAAGGCTTGAAATTCCAGCCGGCATCCGGTATAGTAGGAATAAGACAAAAGCTTTCTAAGATGATTTCAAATAAACTCTTTATTCATTTCAAAAGCGATCAGAGAATTTCCATGAAGACCAGAGGACAAAAATATGGAGCATGCCGCAAAGCTGCGGCGTATTTCGGAAAGAAGGGAAGATAAGACTTGTTTGGAAAAGTGAATAGTATTTATCTCCAGGGCATGTGGGGGACCCAGGTGTCTGTGGAGGCAGATGTGAGCGGAGGCCTTCCCGGCTGGTCCTTTGTGGGATACCTGGCCTCTGAGGTGCGGGAGGCCCAGGACCGGGTCCGGACGGCCATCCGGAACCTGGGAGTGGAGCTGCCGCCCAGAAAGGTGACCATCAACCTTTCCCCTGCGGATCTGAGAAAGGAGGGAACGGGCTTTGATCTTGCCATTGCGGCGGCGATCCTGACGGCCTACGGGATCATCCCGTCCCCGGAGGAAACGTGGCTGTTTTTGGGGGAGCTGGGGCTGGACGGCCGGATCAAGGGGATCCCGGGAGCCCTTACCCTTACGGTCCGGGCCCGGGAGCTGGGGTTTACGCGGCTGTTCCTGCCAGAAGAGAATCTGGAGGAGGCGTCCATGATCCAGGGGATCGGCCTGGTGGGAGCTGGGGATCTTAAGAGCCTTATGGAGCTCCTTAAGGGAGCGGGTCCCATAAAGGAGTATGAGCGCCGGGAAAGGCCGGGAACAGACCCGGGACAGGAGAAATACGCCGGGGATTTTTCAGAGGTTAATGGGCAGAAGGTTTTGCGGCGGGCGGCTGAGGTGGCGGTGGCCGGGATGCACAATCTCCTGATGATCGGCCCGGCGGGATCTGGAAAGACCATGGTGGCCCGGAGGCTCCCGACGATCCTTCCGGCAATGACCCAGGAGGAACGGATCGAAATTTCAAAAATATACAGTGTCTGCAACCTTCTTAGCGGGGAGGAGCCTCTGATCCGGAGACGGCCCTTCCGGGCGCCCCATCATACGGTATCGGCCCAGGCCCTGACCGGCGGGGGGAGCCGGCCAAAGCCCGGGGAGATATCTCTGGCCACCGGAGGGATCCTGTTTCTGGACGAGCTTCCGGAAATGAGCCGGGGGGCCCTGGAGGCCCTGAGACAGCCTCTGGAGGAGCGCCAGGTCACCATCTCCCGGGTTTACGGAACGTGCAGCTATCCGGCTGATTTCCAGCTTGTGGCGGCCATGAATCCATGCAGGTGCGGACACTATCCGGACCTGTCCAGATGCACCTGTACCGCAGGGGAGGTGAGCCGGTATCTGGGAAAGATCTCCGGGCCGCTCCTGGACCGGATGGATATCTGCGTGGAGGCCCAGGCAGTGACCTATGAGGAGATGGAGGGGAAGGCGGAAAATGAGAGCTCGGCATCCATCCGCGCCAGGGTAGAGGCGGCCCGGGCCATCCAGAGAGAGCGTTTCAAGGGGCTTTCCATCCGGTGCAACGGGGAGATGGGAGGAGGACAGATCCGCCGGTTCTGCCCACTTAATAAGGAAGAAAGTGAATTCATGGAGCATATTTTTTTCAGCCTGGGAATTTCCATCCGGATGTACGGGAAGATCCTGAAGGTGGCCCGGACGGCGGCGGATCTGGACGGCCGGGAGCAGATCCTCACAAAGGATCTCAGCGAGGCCGTATCCTATGTGCGGATCCGGCAGCGGTACTGGAAAAACGGTTAGGGGGAGGATCATGACAGAAAAAGAATACCTTTATCTGCTCCTTCACGCAGCCGGGACCGGAGCAGTCACAGCCCAAAGGCTGTATGAACATTTTGGCAGCTATGAGCACATATGGAAGGCGGAAAAAAGGGAGCTGGAGCGGTCGGGGCTTTTAAGCCATGGAAGACTTTCCGGGCTTCTGGAAGCCCGGCTGCGGGAAGAAGAGCTCCGGGAGGACTTTGCAGCCCTGGAAAAAAGAGGGCTCCGGTTTATTGCCTGGTGGGAGGAGGGATACCCCGGACGGCTCCTTCCCTTCAGGGACCGTCCGGCAGGGCTGTTCGTCCGGGGAACCCTTCCGGCAAAGGACCGGTTTACGGCGGCCATCGTAGGGGCCAGAAGCTGCACGGAGCTGGGCCGTCAGACCGCAGAGCGGCTGGCCTTCCGTCTGGCGGAGGCTGGCGTCCAGGTGATCAGCGGCCTGGCCCTGGGCATCGACGGAGCGGCCCATAAGGGCGCGCTGGAGGCGGGAGGGAAGACCTTTGCGGTCCTGGGCTGCGGAGCCGACCGGTGCTATCCCCGGGAGAATTACGGGTTGTTTAAAAAAATGGAGCTCCAGGGAGGCGTCCTGTCGGAATTTGTGCCTGGGACCAGCCCCCTTCCCATGAATTTTCCCATGAGGAACCGGATCATCAGCGGCCTTTCGGACGCGGTCATCCTGGTGGAGGCCAGGGAAAAAAGCGGCTCCCTGATCACCGCCGACCTGGCCCTGGAGCAGGGGAAAGAGGTGTTCGCCGTTCCGGGGCGGATCACAGATCCCCTAAGCCGCGGCTGCAACCGGCTGATCCAGAATGGAGCCGCTGTCTGCCTGGGGCCGGAGGATGTGCTGGAAGCCTTTGGGATAAAATTTGAAAAAAAGACAAGGGCTGATAAAAAAACAGAAAAGAGGCTTGCAAAGAATGAAAATATGGTGTATAGTTTCTTAGATTCGCGGTCCGGAACCCTGGAAGAGATCATGGATGCGTGCGGCTTATCCGTCACGGAAACAATGGAATGTTTGCTGAAACTGGAATTGATGGGAATGGTCCAGGGGAACGGGGATCAATATTATTGCAGAAAGTTGTGAGGTTGGTATGGCCAGTAATCTTGTGATCGTAGAGTCTCCTGCAAAGGTGAAAACTATTAAGAAATTTTTAGGATCCAGCTATGAGGTGGACGCGTCCGGCGGTCATGTACGGGATTTTCCCAAAAGCCAGTTCGGCATTGATGTGGACAACGATTTTGAACCGAAATATATTACGATCCGTGGAAAGGGCGAGGTCCTTGCCAGGCTGAGAAAGGAAGTCAAGAAGGCCGATAAGATCTATCTGGCAACGGACCCGGACCGGGAGGGGGAAGCCATCTCCTGGCATCTGTTAAAGGCGCTGAAGCTGGATGAGGTAAAGGATAAAAAGGTATACCGGATCAGCTTCAATGAGATCACGAAAAACGCGGTGAAAACATCCTTAAAGGAGCCCAGAGCCATCGATATGAACCTGGTGGACGCCCAGCAGGCCAGGCGTATGCTGGACCGTATGGTGGGATACAGCATCAGCCCGATCCTCTGGGAAAAGGTAAAAAGGGGCTTAAGCGCCGGCCGTGTCCAGTCGGTGGCCCTGCGGATGATCTGCGACCGGGAGGACGAGATCGCGGCCTTTATCCCCGAGGAGTACTGGAGCCTGGAGGCGGGACTTAAGGCTCCGGGAGCCAGGAAACCCATGACTGCCAGGTTCCACCACGACCAGAACGGAAGGACCGAGATCCGGAGCCGTGCTGAAATGGAGGAGATCCGGAGCAGCCTGGAAGGCAGAAAGTTCCTGGTGGAAGAGATCAAAAACGGAGAGAGGACCAAAAAGCCCCCGATCCCATTTACCACCAGCACCATGCAGCAGGAGGCCTCCAAGGCCCTGAATTTCTCCACTCAGAAGACCATGCGGGTCGCCCAGCAGTTATATGAGGGCGTGGACGTGAAGGGCCATGGCACCATCGGTCTTATCACATATCTGAGGACCGACTCCACCCGCGTGGCCGAGGAGGCAGACAAGACGGCCAGAGCCTTTATTGAAGAGCAGTACGGCAGCCAGTACGTTTCCCAGCGGGAGAGCGAGAAAAAGGCATCGGGAAAGATCCAGGATGCCCATGAGGCCATCCGTCCTACCAATATTGCCCTGACCCCGACGCAGGTGAAGGAGTCCCTGTCCAGGGACCAGTTCCGCTTATACCAGCTGATCTGGAAGCGGTTTGCCGCCAGCCGCATGGCAGCAGCCGTTCACGAGACCACATCCGTAAAGATCGGTGCAGGCGGAGTCCAGTTCACCATGACGGCCTCCAGGGTGAAGTTTGACGGCTTTATGTCAGTCTATATGGAGGCTGACGATAAGGAAGAAAAGAACCAGCTTCTGGCAAAGCTGGAAAAGGGCCAGGAGCTGGAGCTGGTAAGCCTGGAGGACGCACAGCACTTTACCCAGCCGCCGGCCCATTATACGGAGGCCTCCCTGGTAAAGGCTCTGGAGGAGCAGGGCATCGGACGTCCCAGTACCTATGCTCCCACCATCACCACGATCCTGTCGAGACGGTACATCACGAAAGAAAATAAGAATCTCTATGTGACGGAGCTGGGCGAGGTGGTAAACCGGATCATGAAGCAGTGCTTCCCCAGCATTGTGGACCTTACCTTCACAGCGAACCTGGAATTCCTCCTGGACAGCGTGGGGGAGGGAAATACCAGCTGGAAGACTGTTGTAAGAAACTTTTATCCGGATCTCTGCGAAGCAGTTGAGGAAGCAAAGGAGACCCTGGAAACCGTTCATATTGCCGACGAGGAGTCCGATGAGCTGTGTGAGCTCTGCGGAAGGCGCATGGTCATCAAATATGGCCCCCACGGGAAGTTCCTGGCCTGTCCCGGCTTCCCTGAATGCCGCAACACGAAGCCGTATTTTGAAAAAACGGGAATCCCCTGTCCCAAATGCGGAAAAGAAGTGGTCATCAAAAAGACGAAAAAGGGAAGAAAATTTTACGGCTGCGAGGGCAATCCGGAGTGCGATTTTATCTCCTGGCAGAAGCCGTCCAAAGAGAAGTGTCCGGAATGCGGAAGCTATATGGTTGAAAAGGGAAATAAGCTGGCATGCTCCAATGAACAGTGCGGTTTTGTGAAAAATAGACAAGACTCATAGGGGGAAATGTGACACCTTTATGAAATAAAGGATAAATATTTCTTAATTAAACGAAAAAGTCTTGATATTCATGAAATATCGTGTTACAATTCTCGTGAAAGAACATTTTTGCTATACGATATTGTGAAGAGAAGGAGGTTTTCGGATAATGAGTGTGGAATTATTGGACAAGACCCGAAAAATTAACAAATTACTTCATAACAACAATTCTCACAAAGTGGTATTCAACGATATCTGTAAGGTACTGAGCGAGATCTTACTGTCAAATATCCTGGTGATCAGTAAGAAGGGAAAGGTTCTTGGAGTGAGCATCTGTCCGGAGGTGGATGAGATCCATGAGCTGATCGAGGACAAGGTGGGCGGCTATATTGATAAAATGCTCAATGAACGTCTGTTAAGCGTACTTTCCACAAAAGAAAACGTAAATCTCGCCACACTGGGATTTGCAGAAGAAAATGTAAAGAAGTACCAGGCGATCATTACTCCCATCGATATTGCCGGAGAGCGTCTTGGAACACTGTTCATCTATAAAGCGGACGAACAGTACGACATTGACGATATCATTTTATGCGAGTACGGCACCACCGTAGTCGGACTGGAAATGATGCGCTCCGTCAACGAGGAGAACGCGGAGGAGACCAGAAAGGTGCAGATCGTGAAATCGGCCATCAGCACGCTTTCGTTTTCAGAGCTGGAAGCCATCACGCATATTTTCGACGAGCTGGACGGAAATGAAGGGATCCTGGTTGCCAGCAAGATCGCAGACCGTGTGGGCATCACCCGTTCCGTTATCGTAAACGCTTTGAGGAAATTTGAGAGCGCCGGTGTCATTGAGTCCCGGTCCTCCGGTATGAAGGGAACGTATATCAAGGTCCTCAACGACGTGATCTTTGACGAGTTAAAGAACCTGAAAAAGACGGGCAACAAGTAATCTGCCTGCGGAATATGGAAAAGAGGGCGCTTCCGGTATCGGACGGCGCTTTCTTTTTTGCAAAAGAATGTGAAAAAACACTTGCACACCGGGAATACTTATGTTATATTTGAAAAGCTGACAATATGCACGTCTGCGGATTCTGAAAATGGTGCTGCCGAAACCGGCGGTCTTTGAGGAAGTCAGATGCAGGCGGAAGAAAAAAACCATATGGAGGAAAGAAAATGAGCGTTATTTCAATGAAGCAGCTTCTGGAAGCCGGCGTACATTTCGGCCACCAGACAAGAAGATGGAACCCCAAAATGGCTCCGTACATCTACACTGAGAGAAATGGTATCTATATCATCGATCTTCAGAAATCCGTAGGCAAGGTTGACGAGGCTTACAAGGCCATCGCTGACATCGCTGCCGACGGCGGCACCATCCTTTTCGTAGGAACAAAGAAGCAGGCCCAGGATGCCATCAAGACAGAGGCAGAGCGCTGCAACATGTTCTATGTAAACGAGAGATGGCTGGGCGGCATGCTCACCAACTTCAAGACCATCCAGTCCAGAATCGCAAGATTAAAAGCGATCGAGAAGATGGCTGAGGACGGAACCTTCGACGTACTTCCCAAGAAGGAAGTAATCGCTCTTAAGAAAGAGTGGGAGAAGTTAGAGAAGAACCTGGGCGGCATCAAGGAAATGAAGAAGATCCCGGATGCGATCTTTGTTGTAGATCCGAAGAAGGAAAGAATCTGCGTACAGGAAGCCCACACTCTGGGAATCCCGCTGATCGGTATCGCTGATACAAACTGCGATCCGGAAGAGCTGGATTATGTGATCCCGGGTAACGACGACGCCATCAGAGCCGTTAAGCTGATCGTGTCCAAGATGGCTGACGCAGTGATCGAGGCAAACCAGGGCGAAGCAGAAGCAGTTGAAGAGATGGCTGCAGAGGAAGAGTCTGCAGAGGCTTAAATCTCAGCAGTGCCGGCCGGGTTTCCGTGGGAATCCGGCCGTTTGAGTATATTCATAAATCGGAGGAAACGAACATGGCAGCAGTAACAGCCGCAATGGTAAAAGAATTAAGAGAAATGACAGGCGCCGGAATGATGGACTGCAAGAAGGCTCTTGCAGCTACCGAAGGCGACATGGACAAGGCCGTTGAGTTCTTACGTGAAAAAGGACTTGCAGGCGCAGCGAAGAAGGCTGGCCGTATCGCAGCCGAGGGTATCGTTGTTACAGCTCTTTCCGCAGACGAGAAGAGCGCAGTAGTTGTAGAGGTAAACGCTGAAACAGACTTCGTGGCAAAGAACGAGAAGTTCCAGACCTACGCAGCTGACGTTGCAGCCCAGGCTCTGAACACCAGCGCAGCAGATATGGATGCATTTATGGAAGAGAAATGGGAAAAGGATCCGTCCATGACCGTAAAAGAGGCTCTGTCCTCCCAGATCTCCATCATCGGTGAGAACATGAACATCCGCCGTTTCGAGCAGGTAAAGGAGGAGAACGGTTTCGTTGCTTCCTATATCCATGCCGGCGGTAAGATCGGTGTTCTTGTGGATGTTGAGACAGACGTTGTAAACGACGCTGTTAAGGAAATGGCAAGAAACGTGGCAATGCAGTGCGCAGCCTTAAAGCCCCAGTATACCGACCGCAGCGAGATCAGCGCCGATTTCATCGAGCATGAGAAGAGCATCCTGATGGCGCAGATCATGAACGATCCCAAGGAGGCTTCCAAGCCGGAGAAGGTGATCCAGGGCATGATCCAGGGCCGTATCAACAAGGAAATGAAAGAGATCTGCCTCTTAGACCAGGTTTATGTAAAGGCAGAGGACGGCAAGCAGTCCGTATCCCAGTATGTGGCTGAGGTTGCAAAGGCCAACGGCGCAAAGATCGCTGTTAAGAAGTTCGTCCGCTTCGAGACCGGCGAGGGAATGGAAAAGAAGAACGAGGACTTTGCAGCAGAGGTTGCAAAGCAGATGGGACAGTAAGCTTCCCGTCAAAACAGCATAGAAAGATTTTAAGAGCTCTGGAGGGATCCAGGGCTCTTTTTTTAACGAAAATGGCCCGAACCAGAGAAGATTGATCTGGTGCGGGCTTTTTTCATTTCTGGCTATTTTTCGTCGCAGGCCTTTAAAAAGAGCCGGAGAAGCTCCATGGCATAGGAGCGCTTTTTTTCGCTGCAGTGCCCAAGGAGTTCTTCGACGGCTTCCATTTCCAAAAGCTGTTCCGGAGTCTTTGGTTCGGTGTCTTCGTATCCATAGATGATGTAGTCCATGGTAACATTCAGACTTGAGGATAGAAGGATCAGGGTTTCAATGGACATGCCGCAGCTGCCGCGTTCAATATCCTGGCAGTATTTGTAGGCGCGTCCGATCTTTTCAGCGAGCTCTTCCTGGGTCATTCCTAGAAGAAGCCGCCGCTGCCGGATACGGTCGCCGGCAGCGATCCGGTCGTAAAGTTGCATGGGAGACCTCACTTTCTTTGTATGAATCTGGAATTTTAAACCAACAGCTCAATAGTAGTACCAGAATATAAAAAACTATCACACCTGTTTTAAACATACATTTAACACCTGTTTTAAGCGAAAAAACCTTGAATTTATTTTTATACTGTGGTAGAGTATCTTATGAAAAATATGGAATGCAATGCGCAGACCATGAGAACAGGTGAGATTTTTGCGGGAATTGGACAGAAAAAAGATCATTGATATACATGCGCATATCCTGCCGGGGGTGGACGACGGAGCCAGGGATCTCAAAGAAAGCATCGCTCTGGCTGTCTCAGCAGCCAGCCAGGGGATCCGCGCAGTGATCGCCACCCCCCATTTCTCCAGGCGGGGCGATCCAGATGAATACAGACAGCTTCTGAAAAGCGTGCAGACGGAGATCTGGAAGAGCTGCCCGGATTTTCAGCTGTATCTGGGTCAGGAGCTTTATTATCATGAGGATCTGGGCGACAGGCTTTTGAGCGGACAGGCCCTGACCCTGGCAGACAGCAGCTATATCCTTGTGGAATTCGATCCGGCAGCGCCGTTTTCACGGATGAGCCGGGGGATCCGGAATCTTTGTGGTCTGGGGTATATTCCTGTTTTAGCCCATGCGGAGAGGTACGGATGTCTCCGGGAAAGCGGGATGCTGGAGCGTCTCCGGGAGATGGGCGCATTGTTTCAGGTCAATTATGAAAGCCTTACGGGGCGATGGTATGATCGGGACGTATTCTGGTGCCGGAAGCAGATCAGGGAGCACCGGATCCATTTTTTAAGCACCGATATGCACCAGATGGATCACCGGCCGCCGGAAATAAAGAGAGCGCTGGACTGGCTGGACAAAAATGTGGATGCAGAATACAAAAAAAGTCTGACGGAAGGAAATTCCAGGAGGATCCTGGAGGACGGTGCAGTCAGATAGAATGAACAACAGGGGAAGAATGAGATGAACAGCAGAAATAATGAAATGGAGATCGATCTGCTGGAGCTTTTCCGCGTATGGAAAAAGAAGCTCTGGCTGATCATTCTTGTGACTTTTCTTGGGGGAACTGTGGGCTTTGCGTTCAGTAAGATCGCCCTGACCCCCATGTACACGTCTACATCCATGATGTACGCCGTATCGAAGGAAACGACCCTCACATCCCTGGCGGATCTTCAGATCGGAAGCCAGCTGACCCAGGACTATAAGGTGATCATCACCAGCCGTCCGGTACTGGAGGAGGTCATTGGGGATCTGGATCTGAATATTTCCTATGAAATATTGAAATCGAAAATTTCGATCAATAACCCTGCGGATACCCGTATCCTGGCGATCACGGCTACGGATCCGGATCCGCAGATGGCAAAGGCCATCGTAGACCGGACCGCGTCGGTATCTTCCGGCTACATCGGCGATATTATGGAAATGATCCCCCCAAAGATCATAGAGGAGGGGCAGGTGCCCACCCAGAAGTCCAGTCCCAGCAACACCAGAAATGCGGCGCTGGGAGCTCTTCTTGGCCTGGTACTTACCTGTGGAATCACAGCCATGCAGATGATCCTGAACGACACGATCCAGACAGAAGAGGATGTGGAGCGGTATCTGGATCTGACGGTCCTTGCATCCGTTCCCAGGAGAAATGAGGATGGAAAGGGAGCGGAGGCTGAGCGGAAATCCAAAAAGAAGAAGGCCCGCACTGCGCCCAGAGAGAATCAGGAAAGCCAGAAGCCGGAGGGCAGATCCAGACGGAAGGGGGGAAAAGAGTAATGGAAGATATGCATCTGGAATTGAAGCCGGGAAAGACCAGTGATTACGAATATACCGAGGCTGTAAAAACGCTGCGTACCAACATTCAGTTCTGCGGAAGCAGCGTAAGGGTCATTATGTTTACCAGCGCAATCCCCAGTGAGGGAAAAAGTGATCTTTCCTTTGCAACAGCGGAGGCCCTGGCCCAGATCGGAAAACGCACGCTGCTGATCGACGCGGACATCCGTAAGTCGATCCTTACTTACCGGTATCAGTTAAAAAACAAGCTGAACGGATTGTCCCAGTTTTTAAGCGGGCAGAAAAGGCTGGAGGAGGTCTTATACACCACCAGCACCAGGGGACTGGATCTGATCTTTGCCGGACCGTTTTCTCCCAATCCGGCAGAGCTTCTTGAAGAGGAGCTTTTCGGAGATACAGTGCAAAAGCTCCGGGAAGCGTATGACTATATCATCATCGATACCCCGCCCATGGCCGGACTGATCGACGGAGCCATTGTAGCCAGACATTGTGACGGAGCCGTCCTGATCATTGAGAGCGGAGCCGTCAGCTGGAGAGTGGAGCAGAAGGTGGTGGAGCAGTTAAAGCGTTCCCAATGCAGGATCCTGGGAGCCGTATTAAATAAGGCGGACTCTGGAAACGGCGGATATTATGGACGGTACGGGAAATACGGGAAGTATGGGAAGTATGGAAAATACGGCCGATACGAAAATGCAGAGCATGAGGAGAGTTCGTACAGCCGGCTGGAGCCTGCGAAACACGCTGCGGCACGGCCCCGGACAGAAGCTCCCAACCGCGTCGTAGAGCCGGATATGGATGAAGAATATAAAGAACTGGAATGTCCGTCAGCCCCGCCGGAACATGGGGAGTCTCAATGAGCCGGTATAGAAAAGGCCGGAGACGGGCCGTTCTTTTAGGGATCACAGCCGGATGTGTTGGGGCGGCAGTGTTTTTAGGCGTATCTGTAAAGCTGTACCGGGAGCGGAAGGATGCAGAGGCAATGATCGAAAGTCGTCATGCCGCCTGGGAGCAGAATACGGCAGGGGAGTCTTCTGATCCACCGGAAGCCGGTTCAGATCCGGAAAAAATGCTTTCCGGGGCTGCCGTTTCCTGGAATGGAAAGGAGTACCGGCGCAATACCTATATGAAGGCAGTCCTTTGTATGGGGGTGGACCGGGAAAATACCATGACCGGAGGTGAGGAGCCGGGACAGCGGGGGCAGGCAGATGGGATCTTCCTTGCGGCCTGGGATACGGCGAGAAATGGGCTTAAGATCTTAATGATCCCCAGAGATGCCATGACATACCTGACCCCGGTAAGCTGGGATGGAACCGTCCGGGATGAGGAATACGACCACATTACTCTGGCGTTTTCCTATGGAGACGGGTATGTGAAAAGCTGTGAAAACATGGTCAGGGAAGTGGAAGAGATGTTTAAGGGACTTCACGTGGACCATTACATGGCAACCGATCTTTCCGCTGTGGGAATATTAAACGAGGCAGTGGGAGGCGTTACAGTTACCATTCCGGCGGGGCTTTCCGCTGCGGATCCCCGGTTCCAGGAAGGAAGCTGGATCACCCTGAAAGGAGATCAGGCGGAGGAGTTTGTCCGTTACAGGGATACAAAAGAGGATCATTCTGCGCTGTATCGGACGCTGCGCAGCCAGGAGTTTATCACAGGCTTCTTTGACGCGGCACAGAAAATGGCAGAAACAGACAGCCAGACAGTTCCCCGTCTTTTTGAACTGACGGAAGAATATATGATCACAGATATGGCAAAGGACCAGTATATGGGCATGGCGGCGGATATCCTTGCTTCAGAAGATCTGACTTCGGATCATTTTTATGTACTTCCCGGAAGGGCGGTGGTGACGGAAACGTATGATGAATATCATGTGGACGAAGACGCAATGACAGAGCTTCTCCTGGAGTTTTTTTACCGGGAGGCATAAAACATGTATCGAACAGCGGCACGCTGATTCATAAAAAAAGGAAGAGGAGAAAATGGAAATGAAAAAGAAATTAGTAAAGACCCTGGCTCTTGCGCTGGCATTATCTATGATCCCGGTCATGGCCTACGGCGCCAGCAGCAGCCCGAAAAACGACGATGACGACAGCAGTTCCTCAGAGTCTGTTTACGAGGACAAGACAGTAGGAGGAGATGGAACCTCGGGAACTGCCATTACCCAGCCGTCCAGGCCGTCGGTGGTCGTATCCCCCAACGGACAGCAGACCTCGGTGGGGCAGACCTCCAAGGACTCCTCCGGCGTGACCATGAGCCTGGTGGTCAATAAAACAACGGAAGACGGAAAGCAGGTATCCATGCAGTTCGGCGGCGGAGCGGTTGTAGGAGACCAGGTCGTTACCATAGCCACAGGCGCGGCGGAGACAGCGGGACTACCAGAAGGCGTTGTCAATGTGATCAACCAGTTAAATAAGGGGACTGGAGCAGAGACCGCGATCCCGGAGCAGGACATGACCGGCTATAAAAAGCTGGGAAATACAAGAGCGCTGATCGTCAGCTCCCAGAGCACAGGAAAGACCGACGCGGTGGCAACGGAGGTTACGCTCCAGGTCAGCGGGATAAATAAAGAAACCAGGAAACTGGTGGCCGTATATTACAACAACGCAACCGGCCGCTGGGAACGGGCAGAGGCCAGGTTTAATGTGGCCACAGGTGAGGTTACATTCATCGCTCCCGGTTCCTGTACCGTGCAGCTCTGGTGGATCTAAAACGGATCCGGGCGGCTTCACGGCTGGAACCGCCCGGTTTCTTTTTTCTGGTGTACGAGTAAGATAAAGGGGAACAGTATGAAATTAGAAAACATAAAGCACGATCTGACCCTGCCGGCAGTGAAGGGGCTGAATGTGGCGGCGTTGACGGCGGCCTTCTTTCTGGGATGGAGCCTGTTTTACGTGGGATTTATGGGATCAACAGCTTTGAAATGGACAGGTTATATCCTTTCGGGTTTATTTTTTTTCATGTACGCCCTGTTTGGAAAGGTCTACGACGCCTTTATGATCTCCACAAACCGGATCTCAGAGCTGGTTTACAGCCAGGCTCTGGCGGCCATTATTTCCGATGGAATGATGTATGTGGTCATATGCCTGCTGATGCGCCGCTGGATGAATCCTCTGGGAATCTTTTGTGTTTTTGTGGTACAGATGGTTTTGGCTGTGATCTGGTGTGTAGGAGCTCACCGGTGGTATTTTGCCTCATTCCCGGCCCGGCGTTCGGCAGTCATTTATGATATAAGAAGAGGGATGGACCAGCTGATCCGGGAATACGGGATGGATAAAAAATTTGATGTGCAGCTGAAGGTCCATGCGGAGGAATGCGTAAAAAACCCGGACATGCTGAAAGGAATGGAGGCCGTATTTTTAAGCGGCGTTCACAGCCATGAGCGGAATATCCTTTTAAAATACTGTATCATCAACAGCATCAGCGTTTATGTGATCCCGCGGATCGGTGACATTCTTATGAGCGGGACGAAACCGGTACATATGTTCCATCTGCCGATCTTACGGGCGGACCGGTACAATCCGCCGCTGGGGTATCTGATCGCAAAACGGACCTTTGATATTGTGGCTGCCGGACTGGCGCTGATCGTGACGTCTCCGGTATTCCTTTTAACGGCCATCGCCATCAAACGGGAGGATGGAGGTCCGGTATTTTATAAACAGGAGCGCCTCACAAAGAACGGAAAGAAATTTTATATCCATAAATTCCGCAGCATGCGGGTAGACGCGGAAAAGGACGGCGTTGCCAGACTTTCCAGCGGAGACAACGACAGCCGGATCACGCCTGTGGGACGGATCATCCGGAAGATCCGGGTGGACGAGCTTCCGCAGCTTCTGGATATTCTGGCCGGAAATCTTTCCGTCGTGGGCCCGAGACCGGAGCGGGAGGAGATCGCCCTGCAGTACGAAAAGGAGCTGCCGGAGTTCCGCTTAAGGCTCCAGGCAAAAGCCGGACTCACAGGCTACGCCCAGGTATACGGGAAATACAATACAACGCCCTACGATAAGCTTCAGATGGATCTGATGTATATTGCGAATCCCAGCTTCATGGAGGATCTGCGGATCTGCTTTGCTACGGTGAAGATCCTGTTTATGCCAGAGAGCACGGAAGGCGTGGCGGAAGGTGCAACGACGGCCATGGGACAGGAAGCGGCGCTGGAGGAGATGGCGGCGACGAAGGTGGAGAAGGAATAGAGAGTCGATCACAAAAATCATGTGTTGATTTGCTTCCTGGAATACTGATTATTAGAGTTCCGGCAGTGGATATTAGAAAAGAAAAAGGAAATTAAGGAAATGAAAAGAGTAATTACATATGGAACCTTTGATCTGTTGCATTATGGACACATTAATCTTCTGAGAAGGGCCAAGGCATTAGGGGATTATTTGATTGTTGTTGTTTCTTCAGATGAATTCAACTGGAACGAAAAACATAAAAAGACTTATTTTTCGTATGAACAGAGAAAGCAGCTGCTGGAAGCAATCCGGTATGTGGATCTTGTAATTCCAGAGGAGAACTGGCAGCAGAAACGGACGGATATGCATGAATACCATGTAGATACTTTTGTTATGGGGGATGACTGGAAGGGAAAATTTGATTTCTTAAAGGAAGAAGGTGTTGAAGTCGTATATTTACCGAGAACTCCTGAAATCAGCACCAGTCAGATTAAACATGACCTATATGACGCAAATGCAGTAGATTCGGAAAGTAAAACCTCCCACGATGAGATTAATACAGATCCGAAGGGGTAAGAAAAGGATGGGAATATCGAATGAGAGACAGGCTGATTTATATATTAAAGCATAATCGGATGATTCAGAAAATGTATGTAGTTATCATGAGTGCTGTGTTTAAGATTTGGGGTTCATTAATGAAGACAGACGAAAATCTGGTGTTGTTTGTCTCGTTTATGGGAAAAAATTTTAATGACAGTCCTAAAGCTATGTACGATTATATGCAAGCACATCCAGAATACCAGAAATATCGCTGTGTATGGGCGTTTGAACAGCCGGAAAAGTTTGAGAAGTTAGATACTGTCAGAATTGATACTCCTGCTTATTTTAAAACTGCTTTAAAAGCAAAGTACTGGATCACCAATACAAATATTGAGCGTGGACTTAAATTTAAAAAGAAGGAACAGGTATATTTAAATACCTGGCATGGCATCGCTCTAAAATATATTGGAAATGACTGTCCTGGGCGTAAAGACTATAATTTTGACACGGTAAATTATCTGACGGTTTCTGGTGATTACGATGAGAGGGTTTTTAAAAGTGCCTTTAATGCTAATAAGTCCAGTTATCTTCGCTGTGGAATGCCACGAAATGAAGAACTCTGGAATGCCAGTGATGCAGACAGATTGAAAATGCGAGAAAAATTAAATATTCCAGATAGTAGAAAAGTGATTTTATATGCTCCAACTTGGAGAGAATCTACAGATGGAGGTAAATCTTATGCAATCACTCCCCCAATCCATTTTGAGAGATGGGAGAAAGAACTCGGGGATCAGTATGTTGTGCTTTTCCGTGCACACCATCAGACAACAAAGGTGCTGGGGGTTAAATACAATGACTTCATACGGAATGTATCCGAATATCCTGCAGTAAATGATTTGATGATTGCTGCCGATATTCTGATTACAGACTATTCTGCGATAGCTTTTGATTTCTCTATTCTTTGCAGACCTATTTTTTGCTATGCATATGATTATGAGAGCTATCTTGCAGAACGCGGCACGTATTTTGAAATTGATGAAAGATATCCCAATAAGAGCTGCCGAACAGAAGATGAGTTACTAAGACAAATCAAAGATATTGATTTTCCAGCTGAATGTGAGCGCACAAAAAGATTTCGTAATGAATTTGTGCAGTATGGCATGGGGGCAACAGAAATTTGTGTTAAAAAGGTATTTGGTGAGTGAGGATGAAAGTTTTAATGTGGATGGGAGGGAGCTTTGACAGAAGAACTCCATCAGAACATTTGCTTGTTGCAATAGTGCAGGCGCTGTACGCAAATGGACACACAGTGCATATTATTCAAAAGGATACTGGAGGTTCCCTTCCTAAACTCCCAGAGTCGCTAGTGAAACTGGGAGTTACTACGGATTGCATTCCGTGTCAGTTGGCAGCTAAAAGTAACTTCATTGCACGATACCTTGTTGAGTTAAAGTATGTTTGGAAATGTAAAAAAATAGTCCGTAAATATAAAGAATATGACGCTGTTTTTAATCAGTCCAGCAATGTTGCTGGGTTTATGGCATTTGTAGTAAAACATACGATGCCCAGAGCCAGGTTGACCTATAATGTTCAAGATATTTTCCCAGAAAATGCTGCTTATATTGGAAATATAAAAGGGATTATCTATAAAGTCCTTTCGGCCGAACAACGATATGCATATCGTCATGCAGATCACATCATTACGATTTCGGAAGATATGAAGGATCTTTTGATTGAGAAGGGGACGGACCCAAAGAAAATTGAAGTTATTTATAATTGGAGCTATTCGGATGAGCTGTATCAGTATGAGGATGTATTCAGTGAGAAGATTGCAGAATTCCTCCCATCCAATAAATTTAATGTGGTGTATGCGGGAAATATTGGTATTATGCAGAATGTGGATATTATGGTAGATACTGCGAAACTTATGAAGGAAGATACAAATGTTCATTTTCATATCTTCGGTGATGGTCTGTATAAGGAACGCCTGCAACAAGAAGCAGAGGGACTTAGCAATGTGTCCTTCTGGCCTATGCAGCCATCGGAGCTTGCCCCTAGCATCTATGCAATGGCAGATGTGAATGTTATTCCTCTAGCATCTAATATTTATAAGACAGCTCTTCCGAGCAAAACTGCAACATGTATTGCTTGCCAGAAGCCAATTATTTTTTGTTTTGGAAGGAATTCAAGGTTTGGACAATGGATTGCTTGCCAAGAAGGCTATTTTTTAACGGATTCAGGTAATGCGGATGAATTGAAAAGAATAATTGTAAAGATTAGGAGTGTATATCCTAAAATTAATGTATCAATATTTTTTTCAAAAAACTTTTTACGAAGTATTAATAGTAAAAAATATAATGATTTAATTATTGGAAAGAGATAGTATGGAGGATAAAAGCAATGATTGACTACGGTAATGTATTATTTAGAAATGATAAAAAACTAAAATTGTTAATTATTGTTGGTACCCATTCGAAAATTATTCATTTGTCAGCTGTAATTAATAAGCTTCGTAAATAATTTAATGTGATTTAGGTTTATACTGGTCAGAATTAAGATTTTAATCTGAACAGTGTATTCGTTAGTGATTTAAAAAGGGGCTGATTCGTAAATTCACTTGAATGTTGTCAGTGATGATTTCGGTGAGTTGGAGGGTAATAGTATCGTTGGAAGTTACAAGTTGATGGTGGCAATTCGTCCAGGTGCCGTTCTGGTGTTGGCGATATTAACAGTTGTCTGTCTGTTATTGGGAAAAGTGTGTGCCAGAAGAGACAGGCCGACGTATAGTGGCCATTATTTCCGATATTAATATGGCAAAAACAGAAGTGTCTGATATCCACACTTGGTTTAAAAACAGAAAAGTATATTTTTTATATATGTTCACTATGAGAAAATATTGATACAGAGAAAAATTTCACGTTCCTGTTTATTGTGATTACAAAGATGATGAAAAATACGATAGGCCTATTCTGTATTCTGGTTATTTTCGTAGTGGCCGCTGTCTGGAACAGATTAGATTTAGCTTGGTAAACATGTTATTCAGTATGAAATACTTTGGTTTCATGATTATAACTGTTTGCATAGAAACACTTTTTGTATGGTGTATGATTTATGGTACCTTACCAGAGAAGAGTATCTTCTTTTCCGGTGTTGGACACTCGTCTCTTATAATTTATATTCGTATTTCTACTAACCGGCCAGAAGCACTGGATAAGAGTGATTTTATTTTGATAGGTATCTAATGGGGCAACTGTTGCAGGTAGGGGATATAGCCGTTGAGATGAATAAGGCCCATGATTTGTTTATTCTGGTATTAGATTATGTTGGAGAGAACATCAGAAGCAAGGTTGCGAAGACCATTCAGAACTGCACTGGCGTGATTAATAAGGTACTGTGAAAAAAATATTAATGAAATTTTATATCAGGGGTGAAATGTGGCATGATTAAATCTAAATATATAGCGAAAATTTTGGCAAAAATGAGAATACCTTCTTTTGATAGATGTAATATTGATAAAACTTGCAAAGTCAATTATGAAAGTGTACTTGCTAAAGTAAAAATGGGAAGATATTCTTATGTTGGTGCACGGACATCAATTACGGATGCGCAGATTGGAAGTTTCTGTTCGATTGGTGGAAAGGTAAGTATAGGGGGAGGAGTGCATCCGACAAATATGGTTTCGACCTCACCGGTTTTTCTTAATGGAAAAAATTTTTTTAGGAAAAATTATGCATCGTTTGAGTATGAACCATCTAAAACTGTTATTATCGGTAATGATGTGTGGATTGGAGACGGTGTTTACATAAAGGCAGGAGTCCGGATTGGCTCTGGGGCTATTATTGGTGCTCATGCAGTTGTGACAAAAGATGTGGAACCATATTCTGTCGTTATAGGAATTCCTGCGCAAGAATTGAGAAAGCGGTTTGATGATGATATAGTTAAAAAATTGCTTGAAATAAAGTGGTGGGATTGGCCAGAAGGGAAGTTGCGAGGCCTAGGAGAATGCTTCAATGATCCTGAAATATTAATTGCTGCAGCAGAAAAATGGGAAAGGAAAGAAGAAATAAAATGAAAGTAGTACACTTGTGCTTAGGATCATTCTATCCAGATAATTATTCTTATCAAGAAAACCTTCTGCCTAAATTTCATAAAGAGCTTGGACATTGTGTAGAGGTAATTGCATCAACGCAGAGTTTTGATGAAAATGGGAAGGTATGCTTTTTAAAAAACATCGGAACATACCAAAATGAGTATGATATTAAGGTTACACGACTTCCATATAAAAGTGGAGCAAAGATTTGGAAAAAGCTAAAACGTTATCAAGGATGTTATGAGACGTTAAAGTCTGTAAATCCAGATATTATATTCATTCACGGAGGACAGTTCCTTGATATAGACCAAGTTGTACGATATGTAAAAGAAAAACCTGGTATAACTGTATATGTGGACAATCATGCTGATTTTTCTAATAGTGCGACAAACTGGTTCTCGAAAAATATACTTCATAAGATCGTATGGAAGCATTGCGAGCAAGAGATTGAACCGTATACTAAAAAATTTTATGGTGTTTTGCCAGTTAGAGTTGACTTTTTAAAAGAAATGTATGATTTGCCTGTATCAAAATGTAAACTGCTTGTTATGGGAGCTGATGATGAACTGGTTGAAGCAACAGCAACATCAAATGCTAGAGAGAAGATAAGAAAACAGTATGGAATTACTGACAACGATTTTTTAATTATGACTGGAGGTAAAATTGATCAGTGGAAGACCCAGACTCTTCTACTGATGGAAGCAGTTCAGAATATTAAGTCAAACAAAGTTAAATTGATTGTTTTCGGATCTGTAACTGCAAAATTAAAAGAAGGGGTCGAAGCATTGGCTGACGGAAAAAAAGTCCAGTATATTGGCTGGGTGCAGTCTAAAGACAGTTATGAGTATTTTGCCGCCGCCGATTTGGTTGTCTTTCCTGGAAGGCATTCTGTTTTCTGGGAGCAAGTCACTGGACAAGGAATTCCTATGCTCGTCAAAGATTGGCCTGGAACGCATCATGTGGATTTGGGGGGGAATGTAAGGTTTTTGACGGAAGATTCGATGGAAGAAATCAAAAGGGAAATTGAACGACTCATGGAGCAGCCAGAAGAATATGAGAAAATGAAGGATATTGCTGTAAAGAAAGGAATGAAAGCTTTTTCTTACAAGGAGATTGCTGCACAGGCGATTTCGTGAGAAAGGGAGGTATCATCATATGGAATTTGTAACCTGGGATATCAGACTTATACAGTTATGTATAATTATATCTATTTTCTCGCAGATTGATGCAGTATCATTGGTATTTCGCCCATTGATGTATTTGATATGGATTATTACAATTGCTTACTACATTTTGAATAATGTGAGGCATATCATTTTTCAGAAGTTTACAAGGATTTATTGCCTTTCATATGGGATGCTAGTTATTCTGTGTGTGATGGCAACAATGTTTGGAAAAAATCATTTGAATGGAAACTATTTACATATTATGTCAATACCGCTTCTTGTTACATTTGTAGGATGTTTTTTTGGTAAAGATGCTTCATCTGAAGACTTGCAGAGGATCCTAAAAACCTATCTGATTTGTGCAGTTGCTTACGCTATATGGGTTAACGTAACTTATTATGCATCATATTCTGATTGGTTGAAGCAGACGATGTATGTATTTGTCCAAAAAAACTCAGCTGCACAAATTTGGGCTGTTGGAGTTCTGATAGCATTTTTACTGATAGAGTACAAGTCATCCATTGGAAATGTTTTAGGGTATTCAGCAGCAATCTATTTAATAATAATTTGCGGAATTAGTCAGTGTCGAACAGCTTTACTTGCATTAGCGATAGTTGCGTGTGCATACATTCTCCTAAAATCTAAACATAAACTAAGATGGGGAATTCTCATGGTTGTAGCTTGCATTTTCATGTGGAGACTACCATTTACAAGAAAATTCATAGATCAGGCTCTTTTCCTAACAAAATATGCGGGTGTGGACCTTAATACTTTTTCGAGTGGAAGGCTTGGCCATTGGGAGCGAGCTATGGGTGTTTTTGGCGACAATTTGTTATTTGGTGTTGGACAGTATTATGTAGACTGTTCATATCTTGGCGTTTTAGCTGAATTGGGGCTTACCGGGTTCGTACTAGTTGAATTGATATGGGGTTCTAGGGTTTATATTAATTTTAAACAAAATAAGGGTTTTATAAAAGATTTCCTTTTTTGTGTAACTGTTTTCTATTTAGTTGAGTCAGTTTTAGAGGGTTACCCGCCCTTTGGACCAGGCGTTAGTTCATTCATGTTTTGGTTCTTAAGTGCAGCTTTTGCTGGTGATGTATACAACGAGAACTGGATAATTAATGGGAAAGTAGAGTAATGAGTAGTCTGAAGAAAAATATTGGACTTCAAATGTCCTACAGGATGCTAACAATAATCACACCTCTTATTACGTCACCAATCATATCGAGAGCATTGGGGGCAGATAAAATTGGTATTTATTCTGCAACTCAGGCATTTGCAAATTATTTTATGCTTTTTGCGATGCTTGGCGTTGAGTATTATGGGCAAAGGAGCATTGCTAATTCCCATACAAGAACTGAGAGATCGGAACTTTTTTGGGAAGTATATACTGTGCAATTTGGGGCTTCACTTATTTCAGTAACAATCTACTACTTGAGTGCATGCTTTTGGCAATCTTCTCGAATAATGGTAATGATGATTCAAGGACTTTGGGTCGTGTCATGCCTGTTCGATGTTAATTGGCTTTACTTTGGCGTTGAAGATTTTAAGATAACTGTCACGAGAAATTTCATTGTTAAAATTATCACGGTAGTTTGTATCGTTGTGTTTATACGTAATCCATCAGATTTGTGCCTGTATGCAGTAATTATGGCGGGAAGTACGGCGATTAGTCAGTTGATACTGTGGAAGAAGGTTAAAAAGTATGTTGATTTTAAAAGGGTCTCTTTAACACAATGCAAAAAACATCTTTGGCCAATCATTGGATTGTTTATTCCAATGATTGCATTAAGTATATATCACTTCATGGATAAATCTATGCTTGATCTGTTGAGTACAGAATCAGAAGTGGGATATTACTATGCAGCAGATAAGATAATCTATATCCCTCTTGGATTAATTACGGCAATTGGAACGGTAATACTACCACGTGTTTCAGGTATGGTTATGGATTCAAAAGAAAAAACGGAAGTACTATTGAATAAGTCCGCAGAGCTAAGCATTTGCTTATCTTGTGCGATTGGTTTTGGAATTGCTGCAATCGCAAACGAATTTGTTCCCTTTTTTTTTGGAAAAGGTTACGAAAAGTGTTCAACGCTTCTTGTGCTTTTTGTTCCAGTCCTTTTTATTAAGTCGTTAAGTAACATTGTTGACCAACAGTATCTGATACCAGCAAATCATGATAATCAATATACATTGGCTGTAACAGGTGGTGCTATTGTAAATTTAATATGCAATTGGCTATTGATTCCCCAAATGGGTTCCATTGGAGCGACACTTGGAACATTGATGGCTGAGATAGCTGTATTAGTCATATCAGTATCTTTTGCAAGAAAGAATATTAACTTTTCCAAAATGTTTATTAGACATGGTTACTATTATTTGTTTGGATTAGCAATGTATATTGTCGTTCGATTTTTCTCATTTCAATTACATGTTGGAAGTGTTGTCCTTCAACTTTTATTAATGATTGTGATTGGCGGAAGTGTCTATTGTACATTTTGTTTTATCCTGTGGTTGGTTATAAAGGATAAATCTGTATTCGGAAGTATTATTGTGTCGTTCCATCGGAAAGGGAAGGTAGAGAGATGAGTGGAATAACAAAATTATAGCGAACACGTAAGAAAGAATGAAAATATAAAATTAGATAGCCCCGAAATATGGAAGGCTAACGGTCTATTTTCTGGATTTGAAATAACTGTGTAGGATTTTGTTGTTAATAAAAATAGTAAATTAGTCTTATTGGGATATGATTTGGATTATCTGAATGTGATGATCTATCAAAATGAATAATGGCCTATTGTTTGATAATATCATTGAAATAATTTTGGAAGATGTGAGGAAAAGACAGAAAATGGAGGACAAAAATGAAATCAATTAAAAAAATATTACAAGGAACTATTAGATGTACCTTGACATTGATTTCACCGAAACTAAACACATCCGTTACTTTTCGTGTGAAGTTTGGTAGAAAATTGGATTTTAGGAATCCGCAGACGTTAAATGAAAAAATACAATGGCTGAAGTTTAATACATATTGGAATAACCCTGTAGTTAAGCAGTGCGCTGATAAATACCGCGTAAGGGATTATCTTATTCAACAGGGACAAGGAAATCTTCTGAATGATCTTCTTGGGGTTTATGATGATATAGAGGGGATTGACTTTTCAAGTCTGCCTAGCCAGTTTGCATTGAAGATGAATGTTGGTTGTTCACATAACATTATTGTGAAGGATAAGACGCAACTTGATATCGAGCAGACGAAGAAGAAGCTGAAAAAGTGGATGAAAGATAAGTATTATTGGCTTGGATGGTCTGAAATGCAGTATAAGGGAGTTAAGCCATATATTCTGATTGAAAAATATCTTGGTGATAATCAAGGACATTTTCCAGTAGATTATAAGTTTTACTGTATGAATGGAAAAGCGACATCTGTTATGGTTTGTGAGGAGCGTGATAGTTTACATCATCCCAAGTTTTTTTTCATGAACAGAGAATGGCAAAAGTTACCTTATACAAAGGAAGCTTTTCAATATCCGGACTATCAGATAAAAAAACCCGAATGTATTGATAAGGCTTTTGAAATCGCAGAAGAGTTATCTAAAGAATTTCCGTTTGTACGTGTAGATTTATATATAGTTGGAGAAAAAATATACTTTGGAGAATTGACTTTTACACCTGCAGGTGGAATGGACACTGAATTCAAATTTAAAGCACCCGGTGTAGAAAAGGATACAGATACAATTCTTGGAGAACAACTCAAGTTACCGATATAATTATAAGGAGAATAGAAAATGAAAATCGCAGTTGCAGGTACCGGTTATGTCGGTCTTTCTATTGCCACGTTGCTTTCACAGAACCATCAGGTCATGGCTGTGGATATTATCCAAAAAAAAATTGACCTCATTAACCAAAGAAAATCCCCGATTCAGGATGAGTATATTGAGAAGTATTTTTTAGAAAAGGACTTAAATCTATCGGCAACGCTTGACGCAGAAGTGGCCTACAAGGATGCAGACTACGTTATCATTGCTGCACCTACTAACTATGACAGCAAGAAAAATTTTTTCGACACATCGGCTGTGGAAGCGGTAATCAAGCTGGTTATTCAGTACAACCCGGATGCTATTATGGTCATCAAATCCACAATTCCTGTGGGATTTACGGAAACTGTCCGTGAGAAGTTTCACTGTGATAATATCATTTTCAGCCCGGAGTTCTTGCGTGAATCCAAAGCGCTGTATGATAATCTCTACCCGAGCCGTATTATTGTTGGTACCGATGTAAGGAACGCTCGTTTGGTTAAGGCCGCGAATATTTTTGCCAGCTTGCTGCAAGAAGGGGCTATTAAAGAAAATATCGACACATTGATTATGGGATTCACAGAGGCAGAAGCAGTTAAACTGTTTGCCAATACTTATTTGGCACTTCGTGTGTCCTATTTCAACGAGTTGGATACCTATGCCGAGATGAAGGGGTTAAATACACAGCAGATTATCGAAGGTGTATGCCTTGACCCACGTATCGGTACTCATTACAATAATCCGAGCTTCGGTTATGGTGGATATTGTCTGCCAAAGGATACAAAGCAGTTGCTGGCAAATTATGCAGATGTACCGGAAAATCTGATTGAAGCCATTGTGGAATCCAACCGTACCCGGAAGGATTTTATTGCAGATCGTGTGCTTCAGACAGCAGGATATTATGGATATGACGAGGATAATGAGTATGATAAGTCGCAGGAAAAAGCTTGTGTAATTGGTGTATATCGTTTAACCATGAAGTCTAACTCTGATAATTTCCGTCAATCCTCTATACAGGGCGTTATGAAGCGTATTAAGGCGAAAGGAGCAACTGTAATTATTTACGAGCCGACACTGGAGAACGGAACGACTTTCTTCGGTAGCGAAGTTGTTAACAATCTTGAGGAGTTTAAGAAGCGCAGTCATGCTGTCATTGCAAATCGTTACGACAGCTGTCTGGATGATATCCAGGAAAAGGTTTACACTCGTGATTTGTTTCGCAGGGATTAAAGCCAAAACGGGTGATGAGAAGAGTAAGATGACAGATAATCTGCATGCAAAGAAGCTTTAAGAAATGTTGGAAAATAGTATCAAGGGAGAGAGTTCAAGGATATATTTAGGGGAATCGGTATGGTATAATCTTCTGATTTGGAGAAAATAATTGCCAGTGCTAAGTTGACAACCATCTTTTTTAAGAGAAAGTCTGAAAGGATCCCGTCCCGGATACACTTGTTGACTGCTCGCTAGACTGCTTTATTCAGTTCCAGGAATGCGGCATATTTCCGCACTTGTTCCACGAAGATCATATATTCCTTTGCAACATAAAAGAGATCCCGGAGCGGCATATTAGGATTTCGGGTGGCCTGGTGATTGTAAAGATTCAGCCAGAAGTCCACAAGAAAAGCCATGTCGTTTTTTATGTTCATATAGACGGTATTTTCCAGGGTGACAATCTCCAGTTCTGTATAAGAGGTCCGGTTGACAGCATTACAGAGACTTAAGAGGTTCGTCTGGTCCCGGAACAGAGGATGCCGGGAGTAGAGCACCTTAATCTTCAGCGGACATGGGTATGCGGGATAAAAAGGAGAAATCTGTCGGCTATTCCGACCTATAAATAAGTTTTTAAGAGGAGAAAAAGCGAATGATTAAAACTGATTTCTTTAAAGACAAAACCTTAATGATCACTGGAGGCACTGGTTCCTTCGGATCCACGGTTTTAAAGCATTTTCTGGACTCGGATCTGCGGGAGATCCGGATTTTTTCGCGGGATGAGAAAAAGCAGGATGACATGCGCCATAATTTACAGGCAGAGCACCCGGAGCTGGCAGGAAAGGTAAAATTTTATATTGGGGATGTCCGGAATATCCGTTCTGTGGAGGACGCTGTCCAGGGTGTGGATTATATTTTCCATGCGGCTGCTTTAAAGCAGGTGCCGTCCTGTGAGTTTTTCCCCATGGAGGCTGTACGTACCAATGTGGAGGGCACTGACAATGTGCTTCACGCAGCGGTGGCAGCGGGAGTAAAAAGGATTGTCTGCCTGTCCACAGATAAGGCGGCGTATCCCATTAATGCCATGGGAATCTCCAAGGCGATGATGGAAAAGGTGATCGGGGCCAATGCCCGCGTTGCAGCTGGAAAAACGACCATCTGCTGTACCCGCTACGGAAATGTCATGTGCAGCCGCGGTTCTGTCATCCCGTTGTTTATTGACCAGATCCGGTCAGGGAATCCCATTACTATTACAGATCCGGATATGACCCGATTCCTTATGAATCTGGATGAGGCGGTGGATCTGGTGATGTTTGCGTTTGAGCATGGAGAGCCAGGAGATTTGTTCGTACAGAAATCAGATGCCAGCACCATTGGAGATCTGGCTAAAGCCGTCCAGAAGCTGTTTGGTGATACTGGGATACGTGTGATCGGAACCAGACATGGAGAAAAGCTGTTTGAGACGCTGATGACCAATGAGGAATGTATGAGAAGCGTGGACATGGGAAATTATTACCGTGTGCTTCCAGATGGCCGTGATCTGAATTATGATAAGTTTTTTGTGCAGGGCCAGGTATGTACAATGGCGAAGGAGGCGTATACTTCTCATAATACGACGCGCCTGGATGTGGAGGGAACAATAAAGAAAATTCTGACTACGGATTATGTAAGGGAAGCTCTGGAGGCTGCGGGCAGATAGGAAGTATGGGAAGAAGTCTTGCGTTTACTGCCCTGATGATCGGCTTGATCCTATTAGTACCGGGGGTAAAACACCGGTCAGAGAGCCGCGCATATAGGAATCTGCTGTTGCTTCTCTTAGTAATATATACCTGCGGCTATCTGTATTTTACATTCTTATCCAGGGAAGCAAACTACCGGGGCGGAAAGAACCTGGTTCTGCTCCGGGCATTCCGTCAGACTTTTTTTGTGGATTTTGATCTGGTGAAAACCTTCCGTGAGCTTTTGACAGGCGGGTTGTCAAGAATTATAATGAAGATGGAAGCCCTGGAAGGGGTCTGGCTGAATGGACTGCTGTTTTTTCCATTGGGCTATCTGGTGCCAGAAATGGGAGCGCAGAGGGGACTAAATGCCAGGATCCTTCCAGTCCTTTTTCTGGGGATTTTCGTTTCAGCGTGGACGGAATGCCTTCAGTTTGCCACAGGGTTTGGATATTTTGACGTGGACGATCTGATTTATAATACAGCCGGGTGCATGGCCGGGATATGGACATGGAGGCGGCAGAGAAAAAAAGGGGTTTTATAGGATGAATATTTTAGTAACAGGCGCTGCTGGCTTTGTTGGAAAGAATCTGGTGGCTGCGCTTAAGAACCTTAAGGCCGGAACGGACCGGACGAGGCCGGAGCTGACGGTCGGAGAGATTTATGAATATGATGTGGATACAGATCCGGCGCTGCTGGACGGATATTGTGCGGAGGCGGATTTTGTGTTCAATCTGGCCGGGGTGAACCGCCCGAAGGACAATTCGGAGTTCATGGCCGGGAATTTTGGATTTGCAGATACGCTTCTGGGACTTTTAAGGAAGCATGGAAATGCATGTCCGGTGATGCTGGCGTCTTCGATCCAGGCAACTCTCCTGGGAAGGTATGCCGGTTCCGATTATGGAAGGTCTAAGCTGGCAGGAGAGGAGCTGTTCTTTCAGTATGGGCAGGAGACGGGAGCCAGGGTCCTGGTGTACCGGTTTCCCAACCTCTTTGGGAAATGGTGCCGTCCCAATTATAACTCGGCTGTAGCCACATTCTGCAATAACATTGCCAATGACCTTCCGATCCAGGTGAATGATCCGGCAGTGGAGCTGGAGCTGCTCTATATAGATGATCTGGTAGCAGAGCTTTTAGACGATCTGGAGGGAAGCGAGCATCACTGTATATTTTCCGGTACAGAGGCCATTGCCCAGGCAGACGGACGTTTCTGCTATGTTCCTGTGACCCATAAGGCGTCTCTGGGAGAGATCGTGGAACTTCTGGAGAATTTCAAAAAGCAGCCGGAAACCTTAGTCATGCCCAAAATTCCGGAAGGTTCCTTTGCAAAGAAGCTGTATTCCACATATCTTTCTTATCTTCCTGAAAGAAAGGTACGGTTTGCCTTAAAGATGAATTGCGATGACCGGGGCAGCTTTACAGAACTTTTGAAAACAGCAGACTGCGGCCAGGTGTCGGTAAACATCAGTAAACCGGGAATTACAAAAGGCCAGCACTGGCATCACAGTAAATGGGAGTTTTTTATGGTGGTCGCCGGTCATGGACTGATCCAGGAACGAAAGGTGGGGCTGGATGAGAATGGAAATCTGTATCCAGTGATGAACTTTGAGGTTTCTGGTGATAAAATTGAAGCGGTCCATATGCTGCCTGGGTATACCCATAATATCATTAATCTGTCTGAAACAGAGAATCTTGTGACGGTCATGTGGGCCAACGAGGCCTTTGATCCGGGACATCCAGATACATTTTTTGAACCAGTATAGCAGGTATGGGTCTGTCAGATGGGGACAGGGATCAGCCCGTCTGTACAGCAGATCAGACTTGAATTTATGTGGAAAGAGGAAGAGAATATGGGAATTAGGACAGATTATTCCAATATACATTTTAAAGAAAATGGGAAATTAAAGCTTCTCATCATTGTTGGGACGAGGCCGGAGATCATCCGTCTGGCAGCGGTGATCAATAAATGCCGCAGATATTTTGATGTGGTGCTGGCCCATACGGGACAAAATTATGATTATAACTTAAATGGGATCTTTTTTGAAAACTTAAAAATCGGGAACCCGGAAGTTTATATGGACGCAGTGGGGGACGACCTGGGAGCCACAGTCGGAAATATTATTAGCTGCTCTTATAAGCTGATGACGCAGATCCGGCCCGATGCGCTTTTGATCCTGGGAGATACCAACTCCTGCCTGTCAGCCATCGCGGCAAAACGTCTGCATATCCCGATTTTTCATATGGAAGCAGGAAACCGGTGTAAGGATGAATGTCTGCCGGAGGAGACCAACCGCCGGATCGTGGATATTATTTCGGATGTGAACCTGGCGTACAGTGAACATGCCAGAAAATATCTTCATGAGTGCGGGCTGCCCAAGGAGCGTGTTTATGTGACGGGTTCTCCTATGGCGGAGGTCCTGCATCAGAATCTTCCGGAGATCGAAAAATCAGATATTCTGGAAAGACTGAGGCTGAAGCCGCAGGGGTATATCCTGCTGTCAGCCCATCGGGAGGAGAACATTGATACAGAAAAGAATTTTCTGTCACTGTTTTCTGCGATCAACCGTATGGCGGAAAAATATGATATGCCGGTGCTTTATTCCTGCCATCCCAGATCCAGAAAACGTCTGGAGGCCTCGGGATTTCATCTGGATGAACGGGTGATCCGCCATGATCCGCTGGGATTCCACGATTATAATCATCTGCAGATGAATGCGTTTGCGGTAGTTTCTGACTCAGGAACCCTTCCGGAAGAGAGCAGTTTCTTTACCTCTGTTGGCCATCCGTTTCCAGCGGTCTGCATCCGAACCAGTACGGAGCGGCCGGAGGCTCTGGACAAGGCGTGTTTTGTGCTGGCGGGCATTGATGAAAAATCTCTGCTCCAGGCTGTGGATACGGCGGTGGCCATGAACCAGGAAGGGGATTTTGGCATTCCGGTGCCAGATTATGTGGAAGAAAATGTAAGCACCAAGGTAGTTAAGATCATTCAGAGCTATACAGGGGTTGTGAATAAAATGGTGTGGAGGAAAGAACAGTAGCTGCTGTTGCGGGAAGAAGATCTGAGGATTAGAAGGAGCCGCTGTATCACAGATAAAATATCTGTATTACAGCGGCTCCCAGCGGAAAGATTACCAGGTAAAGATGGTCCCAAAAGGGGTTTGTCAAGTTTTTTGTGTAAGTTTTAAGAAAAAATTTTAGGGGAGGGAGAACCTCCCCGTTTACATCATCCATCAGTTTAACAAGCTGCTTCAATAAAGTTCCGCTGGTAAATTATACTACTGATAGAAATGATACCATTATGATCTAAAAGCTACTATTTTCATATTTTCTGATTCGTTCTTGAATTTTTTCATCCATATCCAACTGATTTCGAACAAGAGCCCAGTTGTTTAAAGGGCGTCCGTTCCATTTCCTGTACAATTCGGTAATCCTCAGATACAATAACTTGAACAAGGCATTTTCATTTGGAAAAGCCCCCTTTTTAGTTACTTTCCGAAAACTGGAATTGACGCTTTCTACTGCATTTGTGGTATACAGGATCTTTCTCACAGCACTTCCGTAACCGAATAACTGTGCTACATGCTGCCAGTTCCGTACCCATACATCTACAGCTCCAGGGTATTGGCTCCATGCCTGCTTAAAACGCTCGAATTCGGATTCTGCCGCTTTCAGGCTGGCTGCCCCATAGACCTTTTTCAGATGGGCTGTGAACCGCTTATAATCTTTATTTGGCACATACTTGATTGAGTTGCGGATAAGATGGACAATGCATCTTTGGACAGTTACATTGGGAAAGATTGCCTTTGCCCCTTCTTCCAGGCCGCTTACTCCATCCATGGAGAGGAACAGGACATCCTCTACACCTCGGTTTTTGATCTCATCGAAGATCTGCATCCACTGATGTTTGCTTTCCGATTCGCTCAGCCACAAGCCTAAGATATCTTTCAGACCATCTACATCATATCCTAGAATTACATAGACCGCATAATTCTTGGTTTCATAATCCTTGCGGATTGTAACATACAGACAGTCTACAAACAAAAAGGTATAAAATCTTTTTAATGGGCGGTTCTGCCATTCCTCCAGCTGTTCCAGAACGCTGTCTGTGATTTCAGAGATGGTTTCGTGGGAAATTTCAAATCCATAAATATCTTCAATCGTATCTGCGATATCACGCTGACTCATCCCTTTGGCATACATGGACAGTACCTTATCCTGAATATCCGAAACATCCCGTTTTCTTTTTGGTACAACCACCGGTTCAAATGTTCCCTCACGATCCCGTGGCACTTCAATGGGAACGTCACCAACCGTTGTTTTTAAAGTTTTTTTGGAATAACCATTTCTTCGATTTACAGTTTCTTTTTCGCCGCGCTCGTTATTGGAATATCCCAGATGGCTGTTCATTTCGCCCTGCAGCATTGCTTCAAACATAGGACCGAAAATATCTTTCAGTGCCTCCTGCATATCCTCTACGCTTTTGGGGTGGTACTGGTCGAGGATGGCCTAGGCCAGCTGTCTGTTTGGAGTTACTTCTTTTTTTCTTCTTGCCATAGTGAGTGTGTTCATCCTTTTCTAATCCTTTCCTGTTATCTTAACACACTCTGTAAAGCAAACAAAGTGCGTAAGTTTTGAAATTGGTTTTTCTCAACTTACACACTTTATTTTACACCCTCTCCAAAAGGCGTTTAAGCCCTAAAGGACGCTGCCGGATAATTCCTTCCGAAGCTCCTGTATCAGCGTTTCCACTACTTCCGGCTCCAGTTCCAGCTCATCTGCGATAACGGCTGTGGATTTTCCTTTTTCGAGTTTTTTATGAACTAGATCTCTGAGGATATTCTGCTGTCCCTGCCGGAATTCATCCTGCCGTATGAGGCGGATCTCCCGTTCTTCATCATATTCAAAAATACTCACTGCGATCACCTCCGCTTTATGCTTTGAGAGAAAGTCTGAAAGGATCCCATCCTGGATGCATTTATTGATGGCCCGGTCCACTGCTTCGTTCAGCTCCAGGAATGCGGCATACTTCCGTACCTGTTCCACGAAGAGCATATATTCCTTTAGGCTCTGACATGCCTCCAGGAGCTCACGGTTGGCCTCCGGGGCGATCTTTAAAACCCGGACCTTAAGCTCCAGCTCGGGCTCGGCTTCGGGGCTCTGGTATGCGTCCGAAAGCCTCAGGATACAGGATTCCTCAGTCATCCCGGAGCCGTTGTAGAACACGACAAATCGGGGAGTGGGGAGCCGGATGAGGCTGGAAGAGTAAAGGGTCTGGTCTTTCGTAAGAACTTGATATTCCTTTGCCACATAAATGAGATCCCGGAGGGGCATATTGGGATTCCAGGTGGACTGGTGCTCGTAGAGATTCAGCCGGAAGTCCATAAGAAAGGCCACGTCATTTTTCATGTTCATATAGACGGCATTTTCCAGGGTGATGACCGCCAGCTCCTCCGGATCCGTATAGGAGGTCTGGTTGACCGCGTTATAAAGACTTAAGAGATTCGTCCGGTCCCGGAACAGCATCCGGAATACAGAATCCTTGTAGTCGCGGCGGCCACTGGTTTTGCCGGGAGTATAGCATATTTATTTTCGGAGGGCAAGGGTGTGCGGGATAAAATGTGAAGCGTTTTTTGCGGATTTACACCAGGCATGTGATACCGGCAGAAGTGGGCGTGTAAAGAAAAAGGATGCTGCGGAAGGACGTTTTTCGCCCTTTGATACGCAGCATCCTTTTTCTATACAGCTACTATTCCCTGCCTGCCCTGTCTTTAATCCAGAGGCTCTGTCACGATCCTCCAGGTTACGTTGAAGGCCTGCTCGAATACGGCCAGATCCAGGTACTCGTCGGTGGTATGGACGTTGAACATACCGGTGGAGATCCCGGAGCAGTCAAAGCCGTGGCCGGAGAAGATATTGCTGTCGCCGGAGCCGTTGCTGATATGGTATTCCGGTGTGATCCCTTCCAGCTCCAGGGCGCGGACCGTTGCCTTTGTAAGGAAGCCGTCCAGATCAGGCTTGTGGGGCGGGCAGAAGTGGTCCACATCGATGTCCACGGTGGCTCCGAATTCGGCGGCCGCTTCCTGGCATGCATCCATGATCTTCTGCACCTGGGCCTCGATCTGGGCCTGGGAGTGAGAGCGGACCTCACAGGTAAAGGTGACTTTATCCGTAACGATGTTGGTGGCTGCGCCGCCTTCAATACGGCCGATGTTGGAGGTAGTCTCCGGATCGATGCGGCCGAATTTTACCTTACTGATGGCCAGGGCCGCAGCGTTGATGGCGTTGATGCCTTTTTCCGGTTCAATTCCGCCGTGGGCGGATTTTCCGTGGAAGGTGATGGTCAGCACGTCCTTTCCGGCGCCGGATTTTAAGATAAAGCCCAGATTTCCGGCTCCGTCCAGGGAAAAGATGTTTTTGGTAGGAATTTTGGAATAATCAAAATTTTTTGCGCCGTACATGCCGCTTTCTTCACAGATGGTGAAAAGATAGTACATGTCCCGATGGGGGGTTCCTGTTTCCTTCAGTACCTCCAAAAGCTCCAGCATGATGGCGATTCCGGATTTATCGTCGGCGGCCAGGATCGTGTCCCCGCTGCTCTTTAATTTTCCGTCCTCAAGAACCGGAACAATACCGATCCCCGGTTCCACCGTATCCTGGTGGGCATTGAGACAGATGGATTCTCCTTCCATAGTTCCAGGAATATGGATCAGGAGGTTTCCGCTGTGGTCCCCGCCCACGGCCTTTCCAGCCTGATCGCGGTATACTTCATAGCCGCGGTCCTCAAAATATTTCTGGAGATAGTCGGTCATGGGGCCTTCCTTATAGGAAACGCTGTCGATCTGGATCATTTCCATGAGTCTGGATAAAATCCGTTCTTTGTTATACTGCATAAGAATCTTCCTCCCTTTTGTATCTGTCCCGTTTTCTGATTTTTCACGGGAACATTCCGATGTTTTCATTATACTAAAAGCAGAGTGGAAAATCAATGAAAAACATGGGAGAGGCCTTGCGCAAATTCCTTCCCTGTGCTATACTTCTGGCACCGGGATCCTCTGGGGTCCCCACTGGTTCGTGAACCTCCCAGTATAAAAAACTAGGCATAAGTGAGAATGATAAAGGTAAAAAGCCCTGGCCGGAAGGCGGGGCTGGTACCGCTCTTTGCCTGGCGCACCGGTTTTCTGGATGGATTTCCAGAAGCTGGTGCGCTTATCTGAGGTTTTCAGAAAACTGGCAGGGGCGGTTTTTTGTTTCCCCTGCGTGAAAACGGAAGGAGAAAACAGGATGGATCAAAAGATACAGAAGGTGGTTATTGACTGTGACCCGGGGATCGACGACAGCCTGGCTCTGATGCTGGCGCTGTCCATGGAGGAGATCCAGGTGGAGGCCATTACCATCGTATGTGGGAACAGCCCGGCAGATATGGGCTTTTCCAACACAAAAAAAATTTTAAAGCATATGGGGCGTCTGGATATTCCCATTTATGTGGGAGCAGAAAGGCCGCTGAAGCGGGACTATGTGAATGCCCTGGATACCCATGGGGCCGATGGGCTGGGAGAGAGCTTTCTCCCGGAAGTCCCAGGCTATGAGAACTCCATGACCGCCCAGGAGTTTCTAAAAAAACGGTTTGTGCCGGGACAGGAAGGAGGCCCCTGCTCCGTGATCGCCCTGGGGCCCATGACCAATCTGGCCCGCCTGCTTTCGGACTGTCCGGAAACAATCCTTTCCATGGACCGGATCGTGTCCATGGGAGGCAGCTTTAAAAGCCATGGGAACTGCTCTCCAGTGGCGGAATACAATTATTGGGCAGATCCAGATGCGGCGGCCCTTGTGTATGAAACGGCTGCCCTGTACGGAAAGAAGATCGAGATGACAGGGCTGGACGTGACCAGACAGATCGTCCTGACTCCGGATCTTCTCGCGTATCTGAAACGGCTGGATCCGGAGCTTGGCAGCTTTGTGTCGGCGATTACGAAATTTTATTTTGATTTCCACTGGGAGTGGGAGCATCTGATCGGCTGCGTCATCAACGATCCCCTGGCTGTGGCCCATTTCGCGGACCCTGGACTATGCCGAGGGTTTGAAGCGTATACGGCGGTGGAGACGGAAGGGATCTCCCGGGGGCAGACCGTGGTGGACTCCATGGGCTTTTATAGAAAAGCTCCCAATGCCCTTATATTGACAGAAACGGATCCGGAGCGGTTTTTCCGGCTGTTCTTTTCCAGGCTCTTGAAATGCCGGGAGGAGGAGCTGGATCTGATCCCCGGTCTGGCGGCGGGAAACCGGATGACGGGAACGGTATTCCTTCACGGAAAGGAGGCGCAGCTCCGATGAAAAGCAGGAAAAAAATGACTGTAAACCAGATGGTACTGATCGCCCTGGCAGCCTGCATCAACACAGCGGGCGGACAGGCAGCCCTGGCCCTGCGGCTTCCAGTATACCTGGACAGCATCGGGACCATTTTGGCAGGCATCCTCCTGGGGCCCATTTACGGTATGCTCCCCAATCTTCTCAGCGGGATCCTTATGGGAATGACCACTGATATTTATTCACTGTATTTTGCGCCGGTGGGCATGGTTACTGGATTTATGGCGGGGCTGGCGTCGAGGAGAATGCCGGAGCTTATGGGACGCGTCAGGGGGCTGCGGCTTTTTCTGGCTGCGGCGCTGATCACTGTTCCCGGGACCATTGTGAGCTCCCTGATCTGCGCGGGCCTTTTTGGCGGGATCACGTCGTCGGGCTCTACGGTCCTTGTACAGCTTTTGTCCCACACCCCCCTGGGAATGACTGCCAGCATATTTCTGGTGCAGGTCATTACGGATCTGGCAGACCGGACGGTGAGCCTTTTTCTGGCGTCTGCAGCCGCAGGCGCTGTGCCGGACCGGCTGAAACAGGCCATATGCGGCCAGCAGGGCAGAGCCTGCGGTCCTTAAGAAAGGAGAACAGCCATGGGAATACCAGAGGAACGGTACAGCAGGATCACTGCTAAAAATCAGAGGGAGATATGCCTCCTCAGGGGCTTTCCCTGTGCCTGGGGAAAATGCGCCTTCTGTGATTATATTGAGGACAACGGAAGGGACCGGGAGGCCATGGAGGCCTTAAACCGGCAGGTACTGGCCAAGGTGATGGGAGACATGGGAGCCCTGGAGATCATCAATTCGGGGAGCTGCTTTGAGCTTCCCGAGGCGACGCTTGACGGGATCGCGGCCCTTGTGCATAATAAAAATATCCAGCAGCTGTTTTTTGAGGCCCACTGGATCTACCGTCATAAGCTGGAGGAAATGCGGGCGCGGATGGGCGTCCCCATTATCTTCAAGATCGGCGTTGAGACCTTTGACTATGATTTCCGCCAGCGTGTCCTGAATAAGCATGCGGATTTCCGGGAGCCGGGGGAGGTAGCGGAATATTTCGACTCGCCATGTCTTATGGTGGGGATCCAGGGCCAGACAAAGGACATGATCCGGTATGACATCGACTGTCTGAAGCGGTATTTTAAGCTGGGGACCGTCAACGTCTACAATAATAATACTACTCCCATCCGTCGGGACCAGGCTCTGGTGGACTGGTTCATGGATGAGTACCAGTGGCTTATGGAGGATCCCGCAGTGGAGGTCCTTTATGAGATCACGGATTTCGGGGTCGGCTGAACGGAGGAAGAGGATTGAAATTTACTGTACATACCATGGAATATGCAGGAGGAAGGGCAGAGGCATCCCTGGACCTGAGAAATTACCAGGACAGCGATTATGAGGAATACAGGACCATGTACAACGGCTGCTTTCGGGCCATGCGGATGGCTCTGGAGCTGCAGCCGGCAGAATGCTGCGCCGGCCGGGAAGAGCTGGAACGGAGACGGTCAGAGATCTGGATCCTGGAGATCTCAGGCACCCTGGCGGGATCGGTGGCCGTTTATGGGAATGAGATCGACGATCTGGTGGTGAAGGAAGAATTTCAGGGCCAGGGTCTGGGAGGGGCTCTTTTACAGTGGGCCCTGGTCCTTCTGGAGAAAGAGGGCTGCGGCCCCGCAGTCCTCCACGTGGCAGACTGGAACCGCCGGGCCATGGAGCTGTACAGGAAGCAGGGATTTTGCATCATAAAGACAGAAGTGATAGACAGAACCGCCTGAGGGCGATATAATAAAATCATCCATTATATCCCTTCAGGAAAGGAGATTCGATATGAAGTCGAAAGTATTTTTCACAAGAGAGATCACCCCGGAAAAGGTGGTGGAGCTGTACCGCCTTCTGGGAAAGGAACTGCCGGGAAAGGTGGCCATTAAGCTGCACTCCGGCGAGGTGGGAAACCAGAACTTTTTAAAGCCTGCCTTCTGGAAGCCCATCATCGATATGGTAGGAGGCAATGTGGTAGAATGCAATACTGCTTACGAAGGGCAGAGAAATACCACAGCCAAACATATGAGCACCCTGGAGGCCCATGGCTGGAAAAAATATTTCCGCGTGGATCTCATGGATGCAGAAGGCCCGGATCTGGAACTCTCCATTCCGGAAGGAAAGGTGATCCAGAAAAACTTCGTGGGAAAGAACATGAAGAACTACGATTCCATCCTGGTGCTGTCCCACTTTAAGGGCCATCCCATGGGCGGATACGGCGGAGCCTTAAAGCAGCTGGCCATCGGCTGTGCTTCCTCTTATGGAAAGGCATACGTCCACGGCGCCGGAGACCCGGAAAAGATCTGGACCTCTGACCATGATTCCTTCCTGGAATCCATGGCGGATGCGGCCAAATCCGTAGTGGATTTCTTCCATGGAAACGCGGTGTATGTAAACGTGATGATGAATATGTCTGTGGACTGTGACTGCTGCGCCGTTGCAGAGGATCCCTGCATGAAGGATATCGGTATCCTGGTTTCCGAGGATCCCATCGCCATCGACCAGGCCTGCATCGATCTGGTATATGCGGCAACGGATGATCCGGGACAGAAGCACTTCCTGGAGCGGGTGGAGAGCCGCAACGGCGTCCACACCATCGAGGCTGCCGCTGCCCTGGGCTTCGGCTCCAGGGAGTATGAGCTGGTGGAAGTAAAATAATAAAACAGACATAAGGTGAGACCGGCTGTGTGTCTGGCAGGAAGCTGCCGGATGCCAGCCGGTTTTTGCGGCCCGGGGCTGGATCCTGCGGCCTGGGACCGGGGAAACCGAAAACTATGGAAATCGGGAGCCGTCCGTGATACAATGGAACGAAAGACGAGGAAAGGACAAAGAGGGAATGGCAGAACAGAACCAGAATCAGGATATGCAGAAGCCCCATAAGCGGCGGGTCCGTTATAAGGGGACGCATCCCCGGACATTTGAGGAAAAATATAAGGAGAGAGAACCGGAGAAATACGCGGAGACCATTGAAAAGGTCATCTCCAAGGGCAGCACGCCGGCGGGGATGCATTTATCCATCTGCGTCGATGAGATCCTGGAATTTTTACAGATCCAGCCAGGCCAGAGGGGGCTGGACGCCACTCTGGGTTATGGCGGCCACAGCCGGAGGATGCTGGAAAAGCTGGAGGGCTCCGGCCATCTTTATGGTCTGGACGTGGATCCCATTGAGATCGTAAAGACCACGGCCCGGCTGAGGGAAAATGGCTTTGGGGAGGAGATCCTTACCGTGCGCCAGATGAATTTTGCAGAGATCGACCTTCTTTCAGAGGAGGTGGGAAAATTCGATTTCGTCCTGGCCGATCTGGGAGTTTCATCCATGCAGATCGACAATCCGGAGCGGGGCTTTACCTATAAAGCCGAAGGCCCCCTGGATCTGAGACTGGATCCGGAAAAGGGAGTGTCTGCTGCGGACCGGCTGAAGGAAGTGACCAGGGAGGAGCTGACCGGAATGCTGGCGGAGAATTCTGATGAGCCTTATGCAGAGGAAATCGCCAGGGAGGTATTAAAACGGAATCGGAAAAAGGAATATATACGGACCACCACCCAGTTTAAAGAGGCCATCGAGACAGCGCTGGGATTTCTCCCGGAGGAAGAGAGAAAGGAAGCAGTGGTGAAATCCTGTAAGCGGTGCTTCCAGGCCCTGAGGATCGATGTCAACAGCGAATTTGAAGTGCTTTACAGCTTTCTGGAAAAGCTCCCCGGCGTCATGGCCCCAGGCGGACGGGCGGCGATCCTTACGTTCCATTCCGGAGAGGACCGGCTTGTGAAGCACTATTTTAAAGAGGGAAAGAAGGCCGGGCTGTACCAGGAGATCTCCGAGGAGGTGATCCGTCCTTCGGCGGAGGAATGTCAGAGAAATCCACGGGCCAGATCCACAAAGATGCGCTGGGCCATCCGGGCGCAGGAATAGAAGCGGCGCCAGTGAAAGCGGCTATTGAAAAGGGATTTCTGCCATGATATAATCCGGTATCAAAGGGGCCGGGACATTATGTCCCCGGCGGCATGAAATACATGAAAGAGAAAGAAGGACAGAAAATGAATTACATGGTCTGTATTCCGTCCCCTGATATGGTGTCCAGGGAAAACTGCGAAAAGGTACATAATATCCTGGCCAGGATGTCGGATGCATATAAACTCAATATTGTGCCGGAGCCGGTGAAGGTGAAGCAGGCTCCGTGTCCGGAGTATTACAGAAAGTACCGGATCTATAAGGAGATCCGTGAAAGGGATGGAAATGGGGAAGCCTACCTTCTCCAGGAAGAGGAGGACATGATCCTCAGCGTATGCCGGACTCCGGAGGAGGAAGCGCTCATGAAGGGCTGTACCTACGCATACCGTTATCCGTCCAGTCTGGTCCTCAAAAGCTTCCGTGAGGATAAAAAGGAAAAGAAGGAAAAGCGGGAGGCCAGGCCGGAAACAAGAAATGAGCGGAGCCGGGGAGAAAAGCCGGAGAGGGGAGAAAAGCCAGAGCGGGCCGGGAAGCCGGAGCGGGCCCCCAGGGGAGAACGGCAGCCGCGGGGAGAGCGGCAGGGCCAGTCTGAGAGGATGGAGAGATCCGGAAGGGCTGAAAGAGCGGAGAGAGCAGAAAGAACCGAAAAAACCGAAAGACCAGAAAGAACCGAACGCCCCGAAAGATCTGAAAGACCCGAAAGAACTGAGCGTCCAGAAAGACCTGAAAAAACCGAGCGTTCCGAAAGATCTGAAAGATCCGAAAAAACTGAAAAAACAATATAGAGGAGGAAATAACGATGCTGGCATTTGAATGTGATTATCTGGAAGGAGCCCATGAAAAAATCTTAAACCGACTGATCGAAACGAATATGGAGAAGCTGCCCGGCTATGGAGCAGATCCCTACTGCGCCAGTGCCAGGGAGAAGATCCTGGATGCATGCCAGTGCCCGGAAGGAGAGGTGTTCTTCCTGGTGGGAGGCACCCAGACCAACGCCACAGTCATCGACGGACTTTTATCCTCTTATGAGGGAGTGGTTTCCGCAGAGACAGGCCATGTGAACTGCCACGAGTCCGGAGCCATCGAGGCTTCCGGCCATAAGGTCATCACACTTCCCCATCACGAAGGAAAGCTGGACGCGGGGGAGCTGGAAGGCCTTTTAAAGACGTTCTGGGGAGACGAGACGTATGAGCACATGGTATTCCCGGGCATGGTCTACATCTCCCATCCCACGGAATACGGTACACTGTATACAAAAGACGAGCTGAAAGGACTGCATCAGGTCTGCAAAGCGTATGGGATCCCCCTGTATATGGACGGAGCAAGGCTGGGATACGGTCTTGCGGCCCATGGTACGGACGTGACTCTGCCGGTGATCGCCGAGTACTGCGATGCCTTTTATATCGGAGGAACAAAGGTGGGAGCTCTCTGCGGAGAGGCCGTTGTGTTCCCGAAAAAGGAGCGGGTTCCGAAGCACTTTTTCACCACCATCAAGCAGCATGGAGCACTTTTAGCCAAAAGACGCCTTCTGGGGATCCAGTTTGATACACTGTTCACCGATGGCCTCTATATGGAAGTAAGCCGCCATGCCATCCGGATGGCTGAGGTTTTAAAGCAGGGGCTGAAGGAAAAGGGCTATGGCTTCCACATCGACTCTCCCACAAACCAGCAGTTCGTGGTCCTGGAAAACAAAAAGCTGGAGGAGTTAAGGAAGGAAGTGAGCTTCAGTATCTGGGAGAAAAAGGATGCGGACCATACGGTGGTGCGGTTTGCCACCAGCTGGGCCACAAAGGAAGAGGATATCCGGAAGCTCCTGGCACTGATGTAATAGCTGGCGTCTGCTGGCCTGGCAGCGGACCCAGAATATGGAATGTGAAAGATGTGTGAATTTCGAATAGGATCCATTGACTTTTGACATAATAATCCATAAAATAAAAATGTCAGTAAAAACATTCTTATGGAGGGAATTGCAATGGAATTAAAAGGAAGTAAGACAGAGCAGAATCTGATCGCTGCATTTGCCGGCGAGTCCCAGGCCAGGAACAAGTATACGTATTTTGCCAGCGTCGCAAAAAAAGAAGGCTATGAGCAGATCGCCGCGATCTTCCAGGAAACGGCAGATAATGAAAAAGAGCACGCCAAAATGTGGTTCAAGGAATTATCCCTCCTGGGAAATACAGCAGAGAACTTAAAAGCCGCTGCAGCCGGAGAGAACTATGAGTGGACCGATATGTACAAGACCTTTGCCCAGGAGGCGGAGGCCGAAGGCTTTACAGCTCTGGCCCATAAGTTCCGTATGGTGGCGGAGATCGAAAAGACCCATGAGGAGCGGTATTTAAAGCTTCTTGAGAACGTGGAGATGAAAAAGGTCTTTGAAAAGAGTGAAGAGGTGATGTGGGTGTGCAGGAACTGCGGCCATATCGTGATTGGGAAAAAGGCCCCGGCAGTCTGTCCGGTCTGCGCCCATCCCCAGAGCTTCTTTGAAGTAAAGGCAGAGAATTATTAAAAGTGGATCCCCCGGAGCGCGGCCCCGGGGGATTTTTTCGGTCACCAGGTGCTCATATGAAAAGCCAGCTGAAAGCGGGAACCTGGAGAACCTTTTAAATCCATGTTGGCAATTCACAGAAAGTATGATATAATTTCCTACAAGCAAAAAAGAACGGTTCAGCCATGCCCCCTTCCTGCCGCCTGCGGCGGACCGGAAGCGCCGGATCCCTGATGGCTGGACGGTTACATCAAAATACATAGGAGAGCGCAGAGAATGAAAATGAAACGCGTTTTTTTAAAGCTCAGCGGCGAAGCGCTGGCTGGTCCGAAAAAAACAGGTTTTGACGAGGATACGGTAAAAGAGGTTGCAAGACAGGTGAAGCTTTCGGTGGATGCCGGCGTCCAGGTGGGCATCGTCATCGGAGGAGGAAACTTCTGGAGAGGCCGTACCAGCGACGCCATCGACCGTACCAAGGCGGACCAGATCGGAATGTTAGCTACCGTCATGAACTGTATTTACGTATCTGAGATCTTCCGGAACACTGGAATGAAGACCCAGATCTTAACCCCCTTTGAGTGCGGCTCTATGACAAAGCTGTTTTCCAAGGACCGGGCCAATAAATACTTTGAAAGAGGCATGGTAGTATTTTTCGCCGGAGGGATCGGACATCCCTATTTCTCCACGGATACGACCATCACACTGCGGGCCATTGAGATGGATGCGGACTGCATTCTCCTGGCCAAGGCCATTGACGGCGTTTATGACAGCGATCCCAGGATCAATCCGGCTGCGAAAAAGTACGATACAGTTTCCATCCAGGAAGTGATCGACAAGCAGTTAGCAGTGGTGGACCTGACGGCGTCCATCATGTGCATGGAGCATAAAATGCCCATGGCCGTATTCTCCTTAAACGAGGAAAACGGCATCGCCAACGCCATGCAGGGAAATATTAACGGTACCATCGTTACCGTTTCATAACAGGAGGTTATTATGAAAGAACAGTTAAAGATCTACGAAGAAAAGATGGATAAGACCATTGACAGCCTGATGAATGATTACGCCTCCATTCGTGCCGGACGCGCCAATCCGCACGTTCTGGATAAGATCAAAGTAGACTATTATGGAACTCCGACCCCGATCCAGCAGGTGGGAAATATCTCCGTGCCTGAGGCCCGGATGATCCTGATCCAGCCCTGGGAGAAGAGCCTGTTAAAGGCCATTGAGAAAGCAATCCAGACCTCGGATCTGGGGATCAACCCCAACAACGACGGTTCCTGCATCCGCCTGATCTTCCCGGAGCTCACCGAGGACAGACGTAAGGAGCTGGCCAAGGATGTAAAGAAGAAGGGCGAGAATGCCAAGGTGGCAGTCCGCAATATCCGCCGCGATGCCAACGATACCTTTAAGAAGATGGAAAAGAACGATGAGATCTCTGAGGACGATTTAAAGGATGCTGAGGAAAAGATCCAGAAGATCACCGACAAGGCCATCGAGAAGATTGACAAGGCTGTGGAGAACAAAACGAAAGAGATCCTTACAGTATAAGATAAGATCACAGGGGGCAGGGAAACCTGGCCCCTGTCTTTTGAAATCCGGCCAAGGATGCCGGACGGGAGGAAAGAATGGAAGAAAATCTCAAGATTCCTGCCCACGTGGCGCTGATCCTGGATGGAAACGGCCGCTGGGCGAAAAAACGGGGCCTTCCCCGGCAGCTGGGCCATAAAAAGGGCTGCGAAACTGTGGAACAGATTGTAGAAGATGCAGCCAGACTGGGGATCCGGTACCTAACGGTCTATGGCTTTTCCACAGAAAACTGGAAACGGCCGGCAGAGGAAGTGGGAGCCCTGATGCAGCTGTTCCGGTATTATGCAAAACGGCTTTTAAAGATCGCCAAGGCCAATAATGTGCGGGTAAGGATGATCGGAGAGAGGAGCCGGTTTGCGCCGGATATCGTAGAGGGGATCGACAGCCTGGAACGGGAGACCAGGGACAATACAGGCCTTACCTTTGTGATCGCCGTCAATTACGGGAGCCGGGATGAGATCACCAGGGCTGTAAAAAAGGTCATGGAGGATGTGAAGGCCGGAAGGATCACCGAGGAGGAGATGACGGAAAGCCGGTTTGCCTCCTATCTGGATACTGCCGGGATCCCGGATCCGGATCTTCTGATCCGCACCAGCGGGGAGCTGCGTCTTTCCAATTACCTGCTCTGGCAGCTTGCCTATTCGGAGCTCTATGTGACCGACTGCCTCTGGCCGGATTTTAACAAAGAGGAATTACTGGAGGCCATCCGCCAGTATAATAAGAGAGACCGCCGGTTCGGCGGCGTTTCCCAGACGGAGAAGAAGTAAGGGGTGACAATATGTTTACGACCAGACTGATCAGCGGGATCGTTTTGGTGATCCTGGCGGCATTTCTGCTGGTTAAGGGAGGGACGCTTCTGTTCCTGGTGTCCCTGGCAATTTCCCTGATCGGCCTTTTTGAGCTGTACCGGGTCATGAAGATCGAAAAGGAGCTGCCGGGCCTGGTGGGCTACGGGGCCGTTCTGGCGTATTATGCCATCGTATGGACTGGCATGGACCGTCATGTGACCTTCCTTGCCATCGCAGCGCTGATGCTTTTAATGACCATCTATGTGTTTACGTTCCCTAAATTTACCACCGAGCAGATCACAGTGGCCTTTTTCGGGATCTTTTATGTGGGGCTGATGTTTTCCTACCTGTATCAGGTGCGCTCCATGCCCGACGGAAAATACCTGGTGTGGCTCATCGTTTTAAGCTCCTGGGGCTGTGATACCTGTGCCTACTGTGCGGGAATGCTCCTTGGAAAGCATAAGATGGCGCCGAAGCTGAGCCCCAAAAAGACGGTGGAGGGAGCCGTGGGAGGCGTTCTGGGAGCGGCCCTCCTGGGCTTTTTATACGGCGTATACTTTGAAGGCCATATGGTGGAGCTGGCCCGGCCCGGTGTTATCAGCGCCGCTGCCTGTGCCATTGCGGCTGTGATCTCCCAGATCGGGGATCTGGCGGCCTCTGCCATCAAACGGAACCACGGCGTCAAGGACTACGGTCATCTGATCCCCGGCCACGGCGGGATCTTAGACCGGTTCGACAGTATGATCTTTACGGCCCCGGCCATTTACTTTGCAGTGATGTTCCTGGGCTTACGATAAGAGAAAGAGGGAAAGCGGAATGAAGACCATAGGGATCCTCGGCTCCACCGGCTCCATCGGCACCCAGACCCTGGATGTGGTGCGGGCCAACGGGGACATTTCAGTAAAAGCCATTGCGGCGGGAAGCAATATCAGGCTCCTGGAGGAGCAGATCCGGGAATTTAAGCCGGCTGTCTGCGGCGTCTGGGACGAAGAAAAGGCAGAGGACCTGGCCCTGCGGGTCAGGGATACGGATACAAGGATCGTATCCGGCATGGACGGCCTCATGGAGATCGCGGCCATGGGCGGATATGAGATCCTGGTGACGGCGGTGGTGGGGATGATCGGCATCCGCCCCACCATGGCTGCCATCAAGTCGGGAAAGGACATTGCCCTGGCCAATAAAGAAACGCTGGTGACGGCGGGCCATCTCATCGTCCCCCTGGCCAGGGAGCACCAGGTGCGCCTTCTTCCGGTGGACAGCGAGCACAGCGCCATTTTCCAGTGCTTAAACGGAGAGTATAGAAATAAGATAGATAAGATCCTTCTGACGGCCTCCGGAGGCCCCTTCCGGGGCTGGACCAGGAAGCAGATGGAGCACGTGCAGGTGGAGGATGCCTTAAAGCATCCCAACTGGTCCATGGGAAGAAAGATCACCATCGACAGCTCCACTATGGTCAACAAGGGCCTGGAGGTGATGGAGGCCAGGTGGCTCTTTGACGTGGACCTGGACCGGATCCAGGTGGTGGTGCAGCCGAAAAGCATAATCCACTCCATGGTACAGTTTGAGGACGGGGCCGTCATGGCCCAGTTGGGAACGCCGGATATGAAGCTTCCGATCCAGTACGCCCTGTATTATCCGGAGCGGCGGCCCCTGGCCGGGGACCGGCTGGATTTCTGGAAGCTTACGGAGATCGCCTTTGAGAAGCCGGATCCGGAGAATTTCCGCGGCCTGGCCCTGGCCTATGAGGCCGGAAAGGCCGGAGGCTCCATGCCGGTGGTATTCAACGCGGCCAATGAGTTTGCCGTGGCGGAATTCCTGGACCGCAGGGCCGGATACCTGGAGATCACGGATATGATCGCCGAGGCCATGGCCCATCATACAAGGATCAGCCATCCGTCTCTGGAGCAGGTCCTGGAGGCGGAGCAGGAAACGTATGAGTTCCTGCGCAGACGGCAGGAAAAGAATAAATTTCAGATATAATGGAGGGACAGCGTGATACTGGCACTGGTTGTCTTAAGTGTGATAGTTTTATTCCATGAGTTCGGCCATTTTCTTCTGGCCAGGCTCAATGGGATCACTGTGGTGGAGTTTTCCCTGGGATTTGGTCCCCGGCTCCTTTCCCATGTGAGTAAAAAAAGCGGGACCAGATATTCCTGGAAGCTGTTCCCCTTTGGCGGCTCCTGCACCATGCTGGGGGAATTCGGCGACGAAGAGGGAGAGAATGACCCGGAGGACGGAAGCGGAGTCTCGTTTTTCTCAAGATCCCCGGCAGCCCGGATGTCCGTGGTGGCCGCAGGCCCGGTCTTTAATTTTATCCTGGCCTTTGTATTCGCCATGGTCATCGTATCCTGGTCCGGTTATGATCCGGCAAGGATCCAGGAGGTGACGCCGGGCCAGGCGGCGGATGCGGCAGGGCTTAAGGCCGGAGATGTGATCACAAAGATCGGCGGCCGCCGGGTGATGATCGCCAGGGATGTGGTCCTTAAGATGCTGGTAAACGGGAACCGGGACATTACGGTGCAGTATGACCGGCTGGACGGAGAGACTGGAAAATGGGAGAGCCATGAGGCGTTCCTGGATGCGGATCTTTTTACGCTCCAGAACGGCCGGTATCTGACCGGGATCCAGTTTTCCGGCTACGAGTCCCTGGGCTTTAACATCCCGAAGATCATAAAATACGGAGCCGCAGAAGTACGGTACGCAGTGCTTACTGTGGTGGACAGCTTAAAGGAGCTGGTAAAGGGCCGGATAAGCGCCGACGACATTGCAGGTCCGGTGCGTATCGTCTCCATCATCGACGATACGGTGGACCAGGTGCGGCCCTATGGCCTGGTAACGGTGTTTATGAACATCCTGAATCTGATGGTGATGTTTTCCGCCAATCTGGGCGTCATGAACCTGCTGCCGTTCCCGGCCCTGGACGGAGGCCGTCTGGTGTTCCTCGCCTACGAGCTGGCGGCGAAAAAGCCGGTGGACCAGAGGATCGAGGGCGCGGTGAACATGGCCGGAATGGCGCTTCTCATGGCCTTTATGGTGTTTGTGCTGTTTAACGATGTGAGATTCCTTATGTAAGGCCGTCGGTCTGGAAGGCGGTCCTTGGAAAGTTTGGAGGGTTTTATGTACAGGGAAAATACGAAGGTGATCCGGATCGGAGATAAGGTGATCGGCGGAGGGAATCCGGTGCTGATCCAGTCCATGTGCAATACGAAAACAGAGGATGTGGAGGCCACGGTGGACCAGATCCTTAAGCTGGAGGCCGCCGGCTGTGACATCATCCGGGTGGCGGTGCCCACCATGGAGGCGGCTGACGCCATCCGCCGGATCAAACGGGAGATCCATATCCCTCTGGTGGCGGATATCCATTTTGATTACCGGCTGGCCATTGCCGCCATGGAAAGCGGTGCTGATAAGATCCGGATCAATCCGGGGAACATCGGCGCCAGGGAGCGGGTCAAGGCCGTGGTGGATAAGGCGAAGGAGTATAACATCCCCATCCGGGTGGGAGTCAACAGCGGCTCCCTGGAGAAGGAGCTGGTGGAACGGTACGGGGGAGTCACGGCGGAGGCCCTGGTGGAGAGCGCAAAAAGGGAGGTCCAGGTCATTGAGGAGCTGGGCTACGATAACCTGGTGGTGAGCATCAAGTCCTCAGATGTGATGATGTGCGTCAAAGCCCACGAGCTTCTGGCCAGGGACTGCCGGTATCCCCTCCATGTGGGGATCACCGAGTCGGGGACCCTGCTTTCTGGAAATATTAAATCCTCTGTGGGCCTGGGGATCATCCTCTATGAGGGCATTGGGGACACCATCCGCGTTTCCCTGACCGGGGATCCCGTGGAGGAGATAAAGAGCGCCAAGCTGATCCTCAAGGCGCTGAAGCTGAGGACGGGCGGCATCGAGGTGGTCTCCTGCCCCACCTGCGGGCGCACCAGGATCGACCTCATCGGCCTGGCCACCCGGGTGGAGGAAATGGTGGCGGATATCGACCTGGATGTGAAGGTAGCCGTCATGGGCTGTGTGGTCAACGGACCGGGAGAGGCCAGGGAGGCAGATATCGGAATTGCCGGAGGCATTGGCGAGGGCCTGCTCATTAAGAAGGGGCAGATCCTTAAGAAGCTGCCGGAGGATGAGCTTCTGCCGGCTCTGCGGGCGGAGCTTCTGGCCATGAAGGAAGCAAAGGGAGAATAATGGAAAAACCGTTTCTGGAAGTATTTCCGGGACTGCATATCGGCGAAGAATTAAAGGAGCTTCTAAAGCTGGTCATGGTGGAAAAGGTATCCATGCCAAAGGACAGAAGCTCTCTTCGCATCTATATCGTAAGTCCCAGACTGATCCATAAAAAGAATATTTACAGCATGGAGGAGGGGATCGCAAAACAGCTCTTCCCCGGCCGCTCCATCACCGTGAAGATCCTTGAAAAATACCGCCTTTCGGCCCAGTATACGCCGGAAAAGCTGTACCAGGTCTACAAGGACAGCATCCTGATGGAGTTTAAGAATTTCGGCATGATCGAATACAATATCCTGCGCCGGGCGGAAACGGCCTTTGAGGCAGAGGATACCATGGTCATGACCATTGAGGACAATCTGATCTACCGGGAACGCTCAAAGGAAGTGGGGCGGATCCTGGAAAAGATCTTTACAGAGCGGTGCGGCCTTCCGGCAGAGGTAAGGTTTTCCTTCACAAAGGCAGAGAAGGAGAGACGGGACGACTTTGACGAGGAGGCGGCCCTGGCGGCCCTTCTGGCGTCCCATGTCCAGGATGCGGGCGGCGGGCAGGAGGAAGCGGCGGACTCCCGGGGCCTGGAGACAGCCCAGGGCGGTCCTGGAGAGGGGCATGCTTTGGCCCAGGATCAAAAGCCCGGCTCCCGGACCTTTACGAAAAAGACCTTTGGGGAGAAAAAAGCTGCCGGAGGAAAGGGAAATCCCGGCAGCGGGACCGGAAACGGCGGCTTCCAGGGCGGCCAGAACGGCTCTGGCTCCGGCTTTAAGCGGGACGGCGGCCGGGGAGGGAGAATGCCCTACCGGAAGTCGGAGAATCCCGATGTGCTTTACGGCCGCGATTTCGAGGGCGAGACCCTGGAGATCCATGAGATCGCCGGAGAGATCGGCGAGGTGGTCTTACGGGGAAAGATCATCCGGGTGGAAAAAAGGGAGCTTAGAAGCGGCAGCAAGATGATGATCTTTGATCTCACCGACTTCACCGACAGCATCACCATCAAGATGTTCCTGAGAGAGGACCAGGAGGCCGACGCCGACGAGGCCATAAAGCAGGGGAAGTTCATAAAGCTCAAGGGGATCACCACCATCGACCGGTTCGACGGCGAGCTGACCGTGGGATCCATCACTGGGATCAAAAAGTGCGAGGATTTTACCACCCGGCGGGTGGACAACGCGCCGGTGAAGCGGGTGGAGCTCCACTGTCATACGAAAATGAGCGACATGGACGGCGTTTCTGAGGTAAAGGATATCATAAAACGGGCAAAGCAGTGGGGAATGCCGGCCCTGGCTGTGACTGACCACGGCTGCGTCCAGGCCTTCCCGGACGCCAGCCATGCCCTGGATAAGGGCGATGCCTTCAAGGTCCTTTACGGGGTCGAGGGCTACCTGGTGGACGATATGAAGGAGATCGTGGAGAACTCTGAAAACCAGAGCCTGGACGGCGCTTTTGTGGTATTTGACATTGAGACCACCGGCTTTTCCCCTGTGAAGAATAAGATCATTGAGATCGGAGCCGTAAGGGTGGAAAACGGGGTGATCACAGACCGCATGGACGAGTTTGTGGACCCGGAGGTGCCCATTCCCTTTGAGATCGAACGGCTCACAGGCATAAACGATGCCATGGTCATGGGAGCCGAGACCATCGGCCCGGTCCTGGGGCGGTTTCTGGAGTTTTGCCGGGGAGCGGTGCTGGTGGCCCACAACGCGTCCTTTGACGTGGGCTTCATCAGCCACAATGCCTCCGTTCTGGGATATGAATTCCATCCCACGGTCATGGATACGGTGGCCCTGGCCCGGGTGCTCCTTCCCAATCTGAACCGGTATAAGCTGGATACGGTGGCCAAGGCGTTAAATGTATCCCTGGAGAACCACCACCGGGCCGTGGACGATGCGGAGGCCACGGCAGGAATTTTCCTGAAATTCGTGGAAATGTTAAAAAAACAGCATGGTATGGAGACCCTGGACGATCTGAACGTCTTTAACCAGGCGGAGGATTCGGCCATCATGAAAATGCCCACCTACCATGTGATCATCCTGGCAAAAAACGACCTGGGCCGGGTGAACCTGTACCGGCTGGTGTCCTGGTCCCATGTGCGGTTCTTTTCCAGACGGCCCAGGATCCCCAAGAGCCTTTTAAACCAGTACCGGGAGGGACTGATCATCGGCTCGGCCTGCGAAGCCGGGGAGCTTTACCAGGCCATCCTGCGGGGAGGCACTGACGCGGAGCTCCAGCGGCTGGTACGGTTTTATGACTATCTGGAGATCCAGCCCCTGGGCAACGACATGTTCATGCTGCGGGATGAAAAGAGCACCGTAAAGACCGTGGAGGATCTGAAGGAGATCAACCGGAAGATCGTGCGCCTGGGGGAGCAGTGCGGAAAGCCTGTGTGCGCCACCTGCGACGTCCATTTCCTGGATCCGGAGGACGAGATCTACCGGAGGATCCTCATGGCCGGCATGGGCTTTAAGGACAGCGACGAGCAGGCCCCCTTATATCTGCGTACCACGGAGGAAATGCTCGCAGAGTTCGATTACCTGGGCAGCGATCTGGCCTATGAGGTGGTGGTCGCCAATACCAGGAAGATCGCAGATATGTGCGAGCCCATCGCCCCGGTGCGGCCGGATAAGTGTCCGCCTGTCATTGAAAATTCCGACGAGACCCTGAGGAACATCTGCTACAACCGCGCCCATGAGATGTACGGGGAAAACCTTCCGAAGATCGTGACGGACCGGCTGGAACGGGAGCTGACCTCCATTATCTCCAATGGATTTGCCGTCATGTATATCATTGCCCAGAAGCTGGTGTGGAAGTCCAATGAGGACGGATATCTGGTGGGCTCCCGGGGCTCCGTGGGTTCGTCCTTTGTGGCCACCATGTCGGGGATCACGGAGGTAAACCCCTTAAGTCCCCATTATTACTGCACCAACTGCCATTATTACGACTTCGACTCAGAGGAAGTGAAGAAATATTCCGGTATGGCCGGCTGTGATATGCCGGACAAGCTGTGCCCGGTCTGCGGCCATCCTCTGACCAAGGACGGCTTTGACATTCCCTTTGAGACCTTCCTGGGGTTCAAGGGAGATAAGGAGCCGGATATCGACTTAAACTTCTCCGGGGAATACCAGAGCCGCGCCCACGATTACACGGAGGTGATCTTTGGAAAGGGCCAGACCTTCCGGGCAGGGACCATCGGCACCCTGGCGGACAAGACGGCCTTCGGCTATGTGAAGAACTATTTTGAGGAGCATGGGGAGAGGAAGAGAAACTGCGAGATCAACCGGATCGTACAGGGCTGCGTGGGCGTAAGGCGCACCACCGGCCAGCACCCCGGCGGCATCGTGGTCCTTCCCCTGGGAGAGATGATCTATTCCTTCACTCCAGTGCAGCACCCGGCCAACGATATGACCACCAAGACCATCACCACCCACTTTGACTACCACTCCATTGACCACAACCTGTTAAAGCTGGATATCCTGGGCCATGATGATCCCACCATGATCCGTATGCTCCAGGACCTGATCGGCCTGGATCCTGTAAAGGATATCCCTCTGGACTGCAGGGAGGTCATGAGCCTGTTCCAGGATACCTCGGCCCTGGGCATCACGCCCGAGGACATCGGCGGCTGTAAGCTGGGAGCCCTGGGGGTCCCTGAATTCGGAACGGACTTTGCCATGCAGATGCTCCTGGATACAAAGCCCAAATATTTTTCTGACCTGGTGCGGATCGCCGGACTGGCCCACGGAACGGACGTGTGGCTGGGCAACGCCCAGACCCTGATCCAGGAGGGCAAGGCAACGATCCAGACGGCCATCTGCACCCGTGACGATATCATGGTCTATCTGATCCAGCAGGGACTGGAGGAAGGAACGGCCTTTACCATCATGGAATCGGTCCGGAAGGGCAAGGGCTTAAAGCCCGAGTGGGAGGAGGAGATGTCAGCCCACGGGGTGCCCGACTGGTACATATGGTCCTGTAAAAAGATCAAGTATATGTTCCCCAAGGCCCATGCGGCGGCTTACGTGATGATGGCCTGGCGGATCGCCTACTGCAAGGTATTCTATCCGCTGGCCTATTACGCCTCCTTCTTCAGCATCCGCGCCAGCGCGTTTTCCTATGAGATCATGTGTCTGGGACGGGAAAAGCTGGAAAGCCATCTGGCAGATTATAAGAGGCGGTCCGACTCCCTTTCCAAAAAGGAGCAGGATACCTTAAGGGATATGCGGATCGTCCAGGAGATGTACGCCAGGGGCTTTGATTTCCTTCCCATGGATATCTATAAGGCCAGGGCCAGGCATTTCCAGGTCATGGGCAATAAGCTGATGCCCTCCATCAACAGCATCGACGGCCTGGGCGAGAAGGCGGCGGACTCCATCGAGGAGGCGGCCAAGGACGGTCCCTTCCTCTCCAAGGAGGATTTCAGGAACCGGACCAGGGTCAGCAAGACCATCTGCGACCTGATGGGAGAGCTGGGGATCCTTAAGGACCTTCCGGAGACCAACCAGCTTTCCCTGTTCGATTTCTAACGGCTGTCCGTCCGCCGGGCAGCTCCTGGAGCCGTGAGAAAAAATGCAGACCCTCCTTGACAAAAATATCCCAAAGTGATATCTTATAGATGTACCTGGTACGGGTATAAAAAATCTGTTGAGGAGGGAATCAATGGAGCAATATACAGTGACCGGCATGAGCTGCGCGGCCTGCAGCGCCAGGGTGGAAAAAGCGGTGTCGAAGGTTCCGGGAGTGGAGTCCTGCTCCGTGAGCCTTCTGACCAATTCCATGGGCGTAGAGGGAAGCGCAGACGCTGCCGATATCATCGCCGCCGTGAAGGAGGCGGGTTATGGGGCTGCGGTAAAGGGAAGCCGCAGCGGAGAGGACGGAGCCGGGAGCGGTCCTGCCGCCGGGGGCGCGGCCTTTGACGAGGATGCCCTGGCGGATCACGAGACTCCGGTATTAAAAAAACGGCTGTTCTCTTCCCTGGGATTCCTGGCCGTCCTCATGTATTTTTCCATGGGACATATGATGTGGGGCTGGCCGGTCCCGGAGTTTTTTGCGGACAATCACGTGGCCATGGGCCTTCTGCAGCTTCTGCTGTCAGCGGCGGTCATGGTGATCAACCAGAAATTTTTTATCAGCGGCTTTAAGGGACTCCTGCACCGGGCTCCCAATATGGACACCCTGGTGGCCCTGGGTTCCGCCGCCTCCTTCGGATGGAGCGTCTACGCCCTGTTTGAGATGACGGAGGCCCAGCTAAACGGCGATATGGCCGGGGTCATGACGTATATGCACGAGTTCTACTTTGAGTCGGCGGCCATGATCTTAACTCTCATCACGGTGGGAAAGATGCTGGAGGCCCGGTCCAAAGGAAGGACCACTGATGCCTTAAAGGGCCTCATGAAGCTGGCCCCCAAAACGGCTGTGGTGGAACGGGACGGCGTGGAAACAGAGGTTCCCATTGCCCAGGTGAAAAAGGGCGATATCTTTGTGGTGAGGCCTGGAGAAAACATTCCCGTGGACGGCGTGGTCTTAGAGGGAGAGAGTGCGGTCAATGAAGCGGCCCTGACCGGAGAGAGCATCCCGGCGGATAAAGGCCCTGGAGATATGGTATCTGCGGCCACGGTGAACCAGTCGGGCTTTATCCGCTGTGAGGCGTCCCGGGTGGGAGAGGACACCACCCTTTCCCAGATCATAAAAATGGTCAGCGACGCGGCGGCCACCAAGGCTCCCATTGCCAAGGTAGCGGACCGGGTGTCGGGCGTCTTTGTCCCGGCGGTCATTGCCATTGCGGTCCTTACGGTCATTGGCTGGCTGGCGGCCGGGGAGACCTATGGCTTTGCCCTGGCCCGGGGGATCTCGGTGCTGGTGATCAGCTGCCCCTGCGCCCTGGGGCTGGCCACGCCGGTGGCTATCATGGTGGGCAACGGACTGGGTGCGAAAAACGGGATCCTGTTTAAAACGGCTGTGTCCCTGGAGGAGACCGGGAAGACAGAGATCGTGGTCCTGGATAAGACCGGCACTATCACCAGCGGGGAGCCCCGGGTCACGGATCTGATCCCCGGGGAGGGGGTCCAGGAAGGGGAGCTCCTTTCCATGGCCTGCGCCCTGGAGAAAAAAAGCGAGCATCCTCTGGCAAAGGCCGTGCTTCTGAAGGCTGAGGAAGAGGGGCTTGCGCCGGGAACGGTGACAGAGTTCAAAGCCCTTCCGGGAAACGGCCTTACGGCCCTGGCAGAAGGAACGCCGGTGTACGGCGGAAATCTCCGGTTCATGGAGACGAAGGTCTCTGTACCGGAGGCAGCCAGAGACCAGGCCCTGGCCCTGGCAGAGAATGGAAAGACCCCGCTCTTCTTCGGTTCAGGAGAGCGTTTCCTGGGGATCATAGCCGTGGCGGACGTCATAAAGGAGGACAGTCCCAGGGCTGTGAAGGAACTGCAGAACATGGGGATCCGAGTGGTGATGCTGACCGGGGACAATGAACGGACCGCAAGGGCCGTAGGCCGGGAAGCCGGAGTGGACGAGGTCATTGCGGGCGTCCTTCCAGACGGCAAGGAAAGCGCTGTGCGGGCCTTAAAGGAGCAGGGCCGGGTGGCCATGGTCGGCGACGGGATCAACGACGCTCCGGCCCTTACACGGGCGGATACGGGCATTGCCATCGGAGCGGGCACTGACATCGCCATCGACGCGGCGGACGTGGTACTGATGAAGAGCCGCCTGTCGGATGTTCCGGCGGCCATCCGCTTAAGCCGGGCAGCCTTGAGGAACATCCATGAAAACCTGTTCTGGGCGTTCTTTTATAATGTGGTGGGCATCCCCCTGGCCATGGGGCTTTTTATCCCGGTCCTGGGGTGGAAGCTGAATCCTATGTTCGGCGCTGCGGCCATGAGCTTATCCAGCTTCTGCGTCGTATCCAATGCACTGAGGCTGAACTTCTTTGATCTGCACCGGGCAGACAGAGACAGGAAGATAAAAGCTGAAAAAAAGAAAAAGGAGAAGAAGATCATGGAAAAGACTTTAAAGATCGAGGGTATGATGTGCGGCCACTGCGAGGCCCGGGTGAAAAAGGCCCTGGAGGCAGTTTCCGGAGTGGAAAGCGCCGCTGTGAGCCATGAGGCGGGCACCGCTGTGGTGACCTTAAAGGAGGACGTGGCGTATGACGTTCTTAAAAAAGCAGTAGAGGATCAGGATTACAAGGTGATTGACTAGTTTTTGAGACAAGGAGAGAGATCGTGGACGAGAATAAGAGCACAGGAATGGAAGAATGTGAGATCAGACACAAGCACAGATCAGCAAAGGAGGAAAAGGACCTCATCAGCCGGCTGAACCGGATCGAGGGACAGGTACGGGGAGTGAAGGCCATGGTCCAGGATGAGCGGTACTGCACCGATATCCTGGTCCAGGTATCTGCGATCCAGTCGGCGTTAAACGGGTTCAGCAGGACCCTGCTGTCCAGCCATGTCAAATCCTGCGTGGTGGAGGAGATCAAAAACGGGGATGCGGATAAGGCCGTGGACGAGCTGTGCGAGACCATCCGGAAAATGCTGTAAAAAAGAATTGTCAGTAATGGTTCCGCCATGCAAAGATCCGCCCGCGTTTTTGTATCATGCAGGTGCTCAGAAGATACATGGCGGAACTGTTACAATTGTTTGAAAAAAAATGAAAAATATAGTTGACATTTTTTGAGTTTTATATTATACTTACGTCTGTGATCGAGGCGTGGCTCAGTTTGGTAGAGCGCTGCGTTCGGGACGCAGAGGTCGCAAGTTCGAATCTTGTCGCCTCGATTCCGGCCTGTTGGTCAAGCGGTCAAGACGACGCCCTCTCACGGCGTAAACCCGGGTTCGATTCCCGGTCAGGTCACTTGCTGCTGCAGAGCTGCTGCAGCAGCATTTTTACTAGGTGCTTCCTTGGCTCAGTTGGTAGAGCGACGCATTCGTAATGCGTAGGTCGCCGGTTCGAGTCCGGCAGGGAGCTGTATGAAGCCTTTGATTTTTTCAAGGGCTTTTTTTATGTCATAGGAAAGGCTGTCCCATGCCATAAAAAACGCTCCGGGAGGGGCCGCCATGCGGCGGAAGGGAACTTTGCCGCAGAAGCGGCCCTCTTTCTTATTGCCGCCGGTCCGGCCCGGGGCTGTATCCAGAAATTGACCCGATGCGGGATCTGTGATATGATAACGGAAAACAAAACGAGCCTATGAAATGGGAGGTTATTTTATGAAAGTATTTATCAGTGCGGATATTGAGGGCTGCTGCGGAGTGTTCTCAAACATCGAGACCCATAAGAATGAGGCGGTGTACGCCCCCTTTGCAAAACAGATGACAAAAGAGGTCCTGGCGGTCTGCGAGGCGGCCCATGAGGCCGGAGCCGATGAGATCGTTGTAAAGGACGGCCATGGAGATGCCTCCAACATCGATCCTCTTCAGATGCCGTCCTATGTGACGCTGATCCGCGGGAAGAGCGGACATCCCTACAATATGATGTTCGGCCTGGATCCCACCTTTGACGCCGTCCTTTATGTTGGCTATCATGCGGCGGCCGGCTGTCCGGAGTTCGCCGTCAGCCATACCTCCACTGGCAACAGCCTGTATATCACCCTCAACGGAAAGCGCATGAGCGAGTTTATGCTCAACAGCTTCACGGCGGCTTCCCTGGGAGTTCCTGTAGCCTTTATCTCCGGGGACGAGGCGATCTGCGCCGCGGCAAAGGAGCTGGTGCCGGAGATCGCCGCAGTACAGACCAAGCGCGGAGTCGGGAACGCAACCTTCTGCTGCCCGCCGGAAACGGTCATGGAAGCCCTCAGGGAGCAGACGAAGGAGGCGCTGGGAAAGATCGGCCGGTGCCATGTGGAGCTTCCGGAAAAATTCGTATACGAGGTGACCTATAAGGACTGGAAAAAGGCATATCAAATGTCGTTCTTCCCGGGGATGAAGGCAGTGGATCCCTTTACCAACCGTCTGGAGACAGAAAACTGGATGGATGTGGTGACGGCCCATAATTTTGTAGTTTATTAGAAAAGGAGACGGGAGGCTATGGATCCCATCGTAAGCATCATTGTGCCGGTCTATAACGCGGAGGAGACCCTCCGGCGGTGCATCGAGAGCGTTTTAAACCAGGGATTTACGGATTTTGAGCTGCTTCTGGTGGATGACGGCAGTACGGATTCTTCGGCCGGGATCTGCCGGGAATACGAGAACGGGGACCGGAGGGTCCGGGTGATCCGCAAGGAGAACACGGGAGTATCGGATACCAGGAATCTGGGGCTTTCAGAGGCCCGGGGAACATTCGTCCAGTTTCTGGACAGCGACGACTGGATCACACCGGACGCCACCAGCCTTATGGTACGGGCAGCCAGGGACAGCGGGGCGGACATGGTGATCGCGGATTTTTACCGGGTCATCGGGGACCGGGTGGCCCATAAGGGGGACATTGAAAAGGACGGGCTTCTGAGTCTGGAGGAATTTGCCGGCTTTATGATGGAGAACCCGGCAGATTTTTATTACGGTGTTCTCTGGAATAAGCTGTTTAAGCGGGAGATCATCGCGCAGCATGGGCTTTCCATGGATAAGACCATAAGCTGGTGTGAGGATTTCATGTTCAATCTGGAGTATCTGCGCCATGTAAAGACTGTGTATGCCCTGCGGGTGCCGGTATATTATTATGTGAAGACCAAGGGGTCCCTGGTGAGCCAGGGACTGAGCCTCACAAAGACCATCAAGATGAAGCGCATGGTCTTTGAGTATTACCACGATTTTTATAAATCGGTGCTGACGGAAGAGGACTATGAAAAGAACCGTCTGTATGTGTATCGGTTTCTCCTGGCCGCTGCCGGCGACGGAGCGGTCCCCCTGTCCATTTTTCCAGGGGCTGTCCGCCTGGGGGATGAAAGGAGCAGCGTGAACCATGACGCCCTGAGAGGCGACGGGGCTCTGCTGGACGCATACCGGGACCGGAAGCTGCTGGACCATTATGTGGAGCCGGTGGCCATCCGGTACAGCCTGACCCTGCCGGAGATCAGCCTCCTGGTCTACCTCAGCCAGAAGCCGCGGGTGGACACCTTAAAGGAGCTGGCGGATATCACCGGCATGTCCCGGGCCCGCCTGGCCCTTGCTCTTCAGAAGCTGTCCATGAAGGAGTTCATCCAGACCGGGGAGCAGGCGGACGTGGTGCTGCTTGCGGCGGCGGAGCCGGTGCTGGCGGAGCTGGGAACGGCCCGAAAGGACTATGAGATGGCAAAATATGCCGGCTTCAGTGAGGAGGAGATGATCCAGTATGCCTTTCTTTCCAACCGGATCAAGGAAAATATCTGCCGGGTCCTGAAAAAAGAGGACATGCAGGTCACGGCCAGAAAAAAGAAAAAGCCGAAAGCGCCCAGAGTATAGATAAAAACTATATGGGCTGGTCAGGAAATCGGTTAATTCTATTAGACGAAACCCTGCGGGAATGATAGAATAGCTAGGGCTCGAAGGAAGGAGAGATACAGATGCTGGTAGATATGCACTTACATGAATCCACATGCTCCAGCGACAGTAAGATGACGCTGGAGGAGATCGTTGCCACTGCAAGGGAACGGGGGCTGGATGCGGTCTGCATCACGGACCATGACAGCATGGGACTGAAGGAAACGGCGGAGCAGTATTCCAGGGAGACCGGTTTTCCGATCTTTGTGGGAGTGGAATATTTTTCTCTCTGGGGAGATATTACTGCATTCGGCATCGACCGCTTCCCGGACAAACGGATCCCGGCCCAGGATTTCGTGGACCAGGTCAACGCGGCCGGAGGCTTTTGTGTGGCCTGCCATCCCTTCCGGAATAATAACCGCGGCTTTGAGGATCACCTGTGGGAGATCCAGGGCCTTCACGGGGTGGAGGTCTTAAACGGCAGTACGGATATGGAGGCCAACCGGAAGGCGCTTTCCATCTGTAAGGCAAGGAATATGCAGATGGTGGGAGCCAGCGACGCCCACTGGACCAGCCAGCTGGGAAAATACGCTACCATGGTCCCAGGGGAACCGAAAGACCTGGAGGAATTCGTGGCGGCTCTTCATAAGGGCGGTTTAAAGCCGGCTATCTATGAAGAAGGGAAAGGATATCGGATCGTGGATACCTTTTAGGGTTCTGCGCTGATATAAAAAGAAGCACAAAGGAGACAGTATTATGAAAAAGAAACTGATGGCGGCTGGACTTGCCGCAGCCGTGCTGGGCGCATCTCTGACTGGATGCCAGAGCAAGCCTGCTGAGACGACAGCGGCTGAAACAACGGCAGCTGAGACCACAAAGGCTGAGACAGAGGCTTCCAGCGAGGCTGAGACCACAAAGGCTGAAACAGAAGCGGCAGAAAAGCCCTACGAGGGGACCACGTTAAACGTGATGCTGGCCTATGGCGGCGCAGAGGCGGCGTTTGACGCCTTCACAGAAAAGACCGGGATCAAGGTCGAGTATGTGGAGATCTCCACCGGTAAAGCCCTGGCACAGCTCCAGGCCGAGAACGGGAACACCACCGCAGATATCTGGTTCGGCGGCGGCGTTGACAGTTACATTTCTGCCACAGACTTAGGATATCTGGAGCAGTACGTTTCTCCGGAGGCCGAGGCTATCAATCCGGCATACAGCGATGCAGACGGCTACTGGACAGGCCTTGCCCTGGTTCCGGCTGGTTTCCTGGTAAACAACGATGTTCTGGCAGAGAAGAACCTGGAAGCTCCCAAGACCTGGGAGGATCTGGCAGATCCCAAATATAAAGGGGAGATCATCATGGCTTCCCCCGCGATCTCCGGAACCCAGTATGCGATCTTAAACGGCACCATCCAGGCTTACGGCGAGGAAAAAGGCTGGGAAGTATGGAAGGGCATCAACGAGAATGTGGACTTCTACGCACAGGGCGGCGGCGAGCCAGGTCCCAAATGTGCGGCAGGCGAGTTCGGGATCGCAGTTCTGGCAATGACCGGCGGTACCTTTGCCATGGAAGCCGAGTATCCGGTCACTGCGGTCTATCCGGAGGATATGATCCCGTGGACACCGGCTCCCATCGCCATCTTTAAAAACTCCCAGAACAAGGATGCAGCCAAGGTGTTCGTCGACTACTTCCTTTCCAAAGAGGGACAGGAGGCGCTCCGTGAGGCAGATGCCAGGATCATGGCCCGCGGCGACGTAGCCATTCCGGAAGCCATCGGAACGGTGGACACAGAAAAGCTGATCGATCAGGACGTACTGTTATTCGGAAGCCAGAGAGAAGCGCTTCTGGAAAAATGGGCCGCCATGGTCGGTGAAAAGGATGCGAAATAATAAGGCATAAAACCGGGCGGGTGAAATACCCGCCCTTTTCACACCATTGAAAACCTGACGGGAAAGGAAATATCATGAATCCACGTACAGAAAAAAGAAGGCATGGCAGATACGCATGGGCAGAACTGGGAGACAGGCTGATCCTTACCCTGGTGCTGGCCGGGATCGCCCTGTTCATCCTGTATCCGATCGTTTCGGTGGTGGCCACCAGCTTTTTCAAGGACGGCCATTTCACCCTGGAATATTACAGGGAGCTGGCGTCCGGACGGAGCCTTAAGCTGATCCGGAACAGTCTGTGGGTGTCCTCGCTGTCCTCTATCCTCACCACGGCGGCGGCGTTCTTCATTGCCCTGGCCGCCTACGCAGCCCCGGGAAGGATCCGGCGGTTTTTGAGAAGATCCCTGCTTTTTACCATGATCTCGCCGCCGTTTGTATCGGCGCTGGCATATATCTTCCTTTTTGGAAGGCGGGGGCTGATCACCCACCAGCTTCTGGGCCTCAGCGTCAATCCCTATGGGTGGCACGGCATCGTGATCCTCCAGATGATCGGAAGCATTTCCTTTGCGTCCCTGATGCTGCTTCCGTCCTTTGACCATATGGACCAGAGGCTGGTCCTGGCATCCAGGGATCTGGGCGCTTCGCCGGAAAAGACACTGTTTTCTGTGATCCTTCCGTTGGTAAGGCCGGGGATCCTTTCGGTGCTGTTCACCCTGTTTACCATGAACCTGGCAGACTTTGGAACGCCCATCGTCATTGGAGGAAATTTTAAGGTCCTGGCCACAGAGGCGTACACCCAGGTGATCTCCACAGCCAATCTGGGACGGGCCTCCGCCATCAGTATCCTGATGGTTCCGGCGGCCGCCGTGGCCTTTTATTTTTATTACCAGAGCCTGAAAAAGAATGAGTCCGCAGGGGGGACGGACCGGAACGCCATGGACGGGGAACCGGCTTATACATTGACGGGAGCAGTGGCTGGAGCCGCATGGACCGTGACCGGGATGTTTTTCCTGGTGATGGCGCTGAAATACGGAAATATTTTCCTTTCCGCCTTTTCCAACACGGCCTCCGGCTCCCTTACCTTTACCCTGGATTACTTTGGAAAGCTTCCCAGGTCCCAGTGGAACTCCTTTGGCCACAGCCTGGTGTACTCCGCTGTGGCGGCCGCTGTATCCGCATTTTTGGGGATCCTTCTGTCCTACTATACACACCGGAGAAAGATCGCCGGAATGCGGACGGCAGAATTTTTTGCCCTGCTTCCCTATATCATCCCGGGAACGTTCTTTGGCCTGGGATATGTGGCGGCCTTCAGCCATCCGCCCATGTACATCCGCGGCACATCGGCCATCATCATCCTGAACCTGGTATTCCGCCAGATCTCACTGACCAACAAGTCGGCCAACGCCATGTTTTCTGGAATCGACAGAAAGATCGAGGATGCGGCCAGGGATCTGGGGGCCAGCCGGCTGGAGGTCCTTTTCGGGGTCATCCTGCCTTTGCTTAAGACCACCTTTGCCACTGGCTTTATTTCGATCTTCACATCGTGCATGACGTCAGTGGGAGCCATTATTTTCCTGATCTCGCCGGGAAAAAACGTGGCCAGTGCGGAGCTGTTCCAGTCCATTGAAAACGGCCGGTACGGCGTTGCCTCCGTCCAGGCGGTCCTGATCATCCTTGTTACGGTGGGGATCAACATGGCCTTTATGAGTCTGACAAAACGAAGAGAACGGGGAGGGAAATAAGATGTTTTTACAGCTAAAAGGGCTTAAAAAGATATATGAAGAAGAAAAAGGCTTGAAGAACCTGGATCTGGAGATCGAAGAGGGGTCATTTGTGACGCTGTTAGGTCCCTCCGGCTGCGGAAAGACCACGACCCTGAACCTTCTGGGCGGCTTTATCCAGCCGGATTCCGGCCATATCCTTCTGGAAGGGGAGGACATCACAGGCCTTCCGCCGGAGCGCCGTCCCGTGTCCACGGTATTCCAGAGCTATGCGCTTTTTCCTCATCTGAACGTGCTGGACAATGTCTGCTACGGACTCCGGTTTTTCAGAGGGATGAAGAAGAAGGAGGCGGCTCCCATTGCAATGGAGGAGTTAAAGACCGTGGGGCTTTCCGGCTACGAAACGGCCAGGATCGGAGAGCTGTCCGGCGGGCAGCAGCAGAGGGTGGCCCTGGCCCGCGCCATGGCCACAGGGCCAAAGATCCTTCTGCTGGACGAGCCCCTTTCCAATCTGGATGCAGGGCTCCGGGTGCAGCTGAGAGAGGAGCTGAAGGAGCTCCAGAAAAAGCTGGGCATCACCATGGTCTTCGTGACCCATGACCAGGAGGAGGCCCTGAGTCTTTCTGATAAGATCGTGGTCATGGAAAAGGGCGTGGCTGTCCAGACAGGGACTCCCAGGGAGATCTATTTTTCTCCTGTGAGCCGGTATGTGGCGTCCTTTGTGGGAAAGGCCAATTATATAGAGGAGAATGGCCGGGTACAGATCGTAAGGCCAGAGGACGTGTGGATGGAAATGGACCCGTCCGGCGATTATACGGTCCGGTCGGCCAGCTTCATGGGAGCCCATACACTTTATGAACTGGAAAATGGAAGCAATGTGATCAAGGCAGATCTTTTTGGACGGGAAGGAAGTCTTTTCTCTGTCGGCGACCGGGTACGGGCCGGCTGGGGAAGCAGAAAAGACGGGCCCGGAGACTGCCGTTTATAAAGGAGGGACCAGTATGAGATTTGCATTTCTGATCATGGGGAAATTTGACAGCAGGGAGGACCAGGCGGTGATCCACAATGGAACGGCCCGGATCATTGGCGTTTCGGACCTTGAGGACGCGGCCCGGACTGCAAAAAGACTGGAGGAAGAGGGGATCGACTGCATCGAGCTCTGCGGTGCATTCCGGGAAGAGGGCGCCCGGGCAGTGATCGAAGCCACCGGGAACCGGATCCCGGTGGGATATGTGACCCACCTTCCAGAGCAGGATGACGTATACCGGAAGGCGTTTGCCGGAAAATAAGATCCGGACAGAAAACGGGGATCCCGCGCGGGATCCCCGTTATTTCTAAACGGACCGGTTTTATATACTGGCTTCTGGTTAACGATTGAAACCGCCGGCGTTATATTTTTTAATGAGCTGCTGGATCTTGTCTGTGGGTGACAGGGCGCTGCTGATGGATACGTCGTGGTTTAAGGAGTTGATGATGGCGGCGATATATTTGCTCATATCTGCCTCCACATACCATTCACGCTCAAACAGCTCCGGAGCCCGGTAGTTTAAGTTGGTGGTCACCACGCTGTCGATATAGCCCTTTTCATAGAACTCATCGAATTTATCAAAGCCGCTGGTGAAGAGGCCGAAGGTACAGCATACGGCTACCTTGGCAGCCTTTCTTTCCTTTAACTCTTTTGCGGTATCCAGCATGCTTTCACCGGAGGAGATCATGTCGTCGATGATGATCACGGTCTTTCCTTCCACAGAGCTTCCCAGGAATTCGTGGGCCACAATGGGATTCCTGCCGTTGATGACCTTGGAGTAGTCGCGTCTCTTATAGAACATACCCATATCCACGCCCAGGTTGTTGGCCAGGTATACGGCACGGTTCATGGCTCCCTCGTCGGGGCTGATGACCATCAGATGGTCCTTATCGATCTTTAAGGACTGGTCATGCTTGAACAGGGCCTTTACAAACTGGTAGGTGGGCATGAAGTTATCGAAGCCGGACAGGGGGATGGCATTCTGCACCCGCGGGTCGTGGGCGTCGAAGGTGATGATATTGGAAACGCCCATACTTACCAGCTCCTCTAAGGCCATGGCACAGTCTAAGGATTCCCGGTGGGTACGCTTATGCTGACGGCTTTCGTAAAGGAACGGCATGATCACGTTGATCCTGTGGGCAGTGGACGCACAGGCGCCGATGATACGCTTCAGATCCTGGTAGTGGTCATCCGGAGACATATGGTTCACATAACCGGACATTTTGTAGGTCAGGGAGTGGTTGGTCACATCCACCATGGCAAACACATCTGTACCGCGCACAGACTCTCTGACGACACCCTTGCCTTCGCCGCTGCCAAAGCGCGGGCAGGCGCAGTCCAGGAGATAAGAGTCCACATCGTAGCCACGGTACTGAAGGTCCTGCTGTCTGCGCATTAACTCCTCTGTATCGTTGCGACGAAAGTTTACAATGTGGTCATTGACCTTTTTCGCAAGGTCCTGACAGCTTTCCAGAGCCGCGATCTTTAACGGCGCGATGGGAAGACGGTCATTGAAAACGTACTGATTCGACATGTCAAAGATTCCTCCGCTTTTACCATTTTTCCTGTCCCAGGAATGGGACATTCTTTCACTCATATCATTTATACCATTATTCGATGATTTTCGTCAATAGCCGCCGGCCTATTTTAGAAAAAAGAACATCATTTCTTTACAAATCTGCGGAAGATTGGTATGATGGAGAAGGCAGATACCGGCTGAGGATACTGCCGGAAGGGGATTGAAATTGAAAAACAGAGGACATAAAATAACGGCGGTGGCCCCGGGCTCCATCGGCGAAGAGCTGGAGCTGGAGCCGGGAGACGTGCTGCTTACCATAGACGGGGAAGAGATCGAGGATATCTTTGACTATGACTATATGACGGACAGCGAAAGCTTCGTCATGACCATACAGAAAAAAAACGGCGAGGAATGGGAGCTGGAGATCGAAAGCGGCGGAGAGGATCTGGGCCTTACCTTTGAAAACGGCCTTATGAGCGAATACCGCTCCTGCCGGAATAAATGCATCTTCTGCTTCATCGACCAGATGCCGCCGGGAATGCGGGAGACTCTTTATTTTAAAGATGACGATTCCAGGCTCTCCTTTCTCCAGGGAAACTATATCACACTGACCAACATGAGCGACAGGGACATTGACCGGATCATCCGGTTCCACCTGTCCCCTATAAACATCTCGGTCCAGACCATGAACCCGGAGCTCAGATGCAGGATGCTCAATAACCGTTTTGCCGGAGAGGCATTAAAAAAGATCGACCGCCTTTATGAGGCCGGGACGGAGATGAACGGCCAGATCGTTCTTTGTAAGGGCGTCAACGACGGGGAGGAGCTGCGGTACACCATCGAGCGGCTGGCCGCTTATGCGCCCCATATGCAGAGCGTGTCGGTGGTCCCCGTGGGACTTTCTAAATTCCGGGACGGCCTGTATCCGCTGGAGCCCTTTACGAAGGAGGACGCCTGCCAGGTCATCGATCTGATCGAGGAGTGGCAGAAAAAGCTGTATGAAAAACATAAGCTCCACTTTATCCATGCCAGCGACGAGTGGTATATTTTAGCAGAAAGGGAACTTCCGGAGGAAAGCCGCTATGACGGCTATATCCAGCTGGAAAACGGCGTGGGGATGATCCGGCTCCTGTATGAGGAGTTCATGGATGCCCTGGGAGAAAAAGAGGACGATGGGAAGGCGGAGGAGCTTTCCATGGCCACGGGCTTCCTGCCGTATCCCTATCTGAAGCGTCTGCTGGACCGGATGGCGGAGGTATACCCGGGAAGAAAGATCCATCTTTATCCGATCCGCAATGACTTTTTCGGAGAGATGATCACCGTGGCAGGCCTTATCACCGGCCAGGATCTGGTGGCCCAGCTTAAGGGAAAGCCCCTGGGGAGCCGCCTGCTGCTTCCATCGGTGATGTTTAAAAGCGGAGAGGAGGTATTCCTGGACGATATGACCAGGACCCAGGCGGAAGCCGCTTTACAGATCCCTATAAATATAGTAAAATCAGGCGGATATGATCTGCTCTCAGCCATCCTGGACCGGGAGGCTGCCGAGGAGCAGACCACGGAGCACGGCATGTACGAGCCGTCCATGAAGGACCTGAACCTTTCCGAAGAGGGAGAGGTCCTTTCGTAGAAAAACCATCCATAAAAAGGAGATCAATATGAGCAAACCAATCGTAGCCATTGTTGGCCGCCCCAACGTGGGAAAATCCACGCTGTTCAATGTGCTGGCCGGCAGTGCCATTTCCATTGTAAAAGATACCCCGGGAGTGACCAGGGACAGGATCTACGCAGACTGCACCTGGCTGAGCCACTCCTTTACGCTGATCGACACCGGCGGCATCGAGCCGGATTCCAGCGACATCATCCTGGCCCAGATGCGGGAGCAGGCCCAGATCGCCATTGATACGGCCGATGTGATCATTTTCATCGTGGACGTGCGCCAGGGCCTGGTGGATTCCGATTCCAAGGTGGCGGACATGCTGAGAAAATCCAGAAAGCCTGTGGTGCTGGCGGTCAATAAGGTGGACAGCTTTGAAAAGTTCGGAAACGACGTATATGAATTCTATAACCTGGGCATCGGGGATCCCGTCCCCGTATCCGCAGCCTCCCGGCTGGGCCTGGGAGAGCTTCTGGACGAGGTGGCAAAGCATTTTACTCCAGACCAGTACGACGACGAAGAGGACGACCGTCCCAGAGTAGCCATCGTAGGCAAGCCCAATGTGGGCAAGTCCTCCATCATCAATAAGATGCTGGGCGAAAACCGGGTGATCGTTTCTGATATTGCAGGCACCACCAGGGATGCTGTGGACACGGAGGTGATCCATAACGGCACCGAATACGTATTCATCGATACGGCAGGTCTCAGAAGAAAGAGCAAGGTAAAAGAGGATATCGAGCGGTACAGCATCATCCGCACGGTAACGGCTGTGGACCGGGCCGACGTGGTGTTAATGGTCATCGATGCCACCCAGGGCGTTACAGAGCAGGACGCCAAGATCGCAGGCATCGCCCATGACCGGGGAAAGGGCATCATCGTGGTGGTCAATAAGTGGGACGCCATCGAAAAAACAGACAAGACCATCTATGAATATACCAATAAGCTCAAGGAGACCCTGGCCTATATGCCTTATGCAGAGTATGTGTTCGTATCAGCTCTCACGGGGCAGCGGATGCAGAAGCTCTTTGACCTGATCGACATGGTCCGGGAGAACCAGACCCTGCGGGTGGCCACCGGCGTCTTAAATGAGATCGTCACCGAGGCTGTGGCCATGCAGCAGCCCCCGTCGGACAAGGGAAAACGGTTAAAGATCTATTATGTGACCCAGGTATCTGTAAAGCCGCCCACTTTTGTGGTATTTGTCAACGACAAGGAACTGATGCACTTCTCTTACACCAGATATCTGGAAAACAAGATAAGGGAGGCCTTTGGCTTCCGGGGCACATCCTTAAAATTCATCATCCGGGAACGGAAGGAAAAGGAGTAGACCATGGAAAGGATCTTATGTCTTCTGACGGGGTATGTGTTCGGCCTGTTTCAGACCGGATATCTCTATGGAAAAATGCACCATATCGATATCAGACAGTATGGCAGCGGCAATTCCGGCACCACCAATGCGCTGCGGGTCATGGGGAAAAAGGCGGGCCTGCTGGTATTTATGGGAGACTTCCTGAAGACGGTTTTTGCCTGCCTGCTGGTGCGGCTGGTGATGAAGGGAGACCCCAGCGTGGACCTGTACGTCCTTTATGCGGGCCTGGGGGTGGTCCTTGGCCACAATTTCCCCTTCTATCTGCATTTTAAAGGCGGAAAGGGGATCGCCTCTATGGCCGGGATCCTGGTGTCCATGGACTGGCGGGTGACCCTGGTGTGCGCCTCTCTTTTCCTGGGGGCGGTGATCCTCACCAGATACGTGTCCCTGGGCTCGATCCTGGTGGTGACTGCTTTCTTTATCCAGATGGTGTTCTTCGGCCTGCGGGGGGATTATGCAGTGGCAGAGGGAGACCGGATGGAATTCTTTGCGGTGGCCGGAGTCCTTATGGTCATGGCCATCTGGCGCCACAGAGCCAATATAAGGAGGCTTCTGAAGGGCACAGAAAATAAATTGTGGGGAAATAAGGAAAAATAACAGGAGGGGAACTACTTATGGGAAAGATCGGTGTGATCGGTTCCGGTACATGGGGAACCGCCATTGCAGTGCTTTTAAATAATAACGGTCATCAGGTGGACTTATGGTCTGCGATCCCGCAGGAGATCGAGGAGATGCGCTCCACCCACAAGCATAAAAACCTTCCGGAGGTGACGCTTCCGGATTCCATCCGCTATACGGCGGATCTGGAGGAGGCCATGAAGGAAAAGGATATGCTGGTCCTTTCGGTCCCGTCGGTGTTTGTACGGTCCACGGCGCGGCGGATGAAGGAATTCTGCCCCCAGGGCCAGATCATCGTGGATGTGGCCAAGGGAATTGAAGAGGATACCTTAAAGACCATGACGGAGATCATCCAGGAGGAGATCCCCCAGTGTGAGCCGGCGGTCCTTTCGGGCCCCAGCCACGCGGAGGAGGTGAGCCGCGGCCTTCCCACCACCTGTGTGGCAGGCTCCAGGAAGAAAAGGATCGCGGAGGCCGTCCAGTCCGCCTTTATGAGTCCTGTATTCCGGGTGTACACAAGCCCGGACGTCCTTGGCATCGAGGTGGGGGCTGCCTTAAAGAATGTGGTGGCCCTGGCGGCGGGAGCTGCCGACGGCCTGGGGTACGGGGATAATACAAAGGCTGCCCTGATCACCCGCGGCATTGCAGAGATCAGCCGTCTGGGGATGGCCATGGGAGGCAGCTTCCAGACCTTTGCCGGGCTTACAGGCATCGGAGACCTGATCGTGACCTGCGCCAGTATGCACAGCCGGAACCGCCGGGCCGGGATCCTCATTGGTAAGGGCTATACCATGGAGGAGGCCATGAAGGAGGTCCAGATGGTGGTGGAGGGCGTATATTCAGCCAGAGCAGCCCTGGCCCTCTCAAAAAAATACAGCGTTCCCATGCCCATTGTGGAAGCTGTGAACCAGGTGCTGTTTGAAGGAAAACCCGCGAAAGACGCGGTGACCGATCTGATGATGCGGGACAGACGCATCGAGAATACCTCCCTTCCCTGGGAGGAATAGGCTTTTTTCCAGTTCTGTGAAAAACCCCCTTTGCATATACTCTGGTAGTATAAAAAGGGGGTATTTTCATGGACAATTTTCAGGTATACAAAGACATTGAAGCCCGGACGGGCGGAGAGATCTACATCGGCGTGGCCGGACCTGTCCGCACGGGAAAATCCACGTTCATCAAACGGTTTATGGAGCTGATGGTGCTTCCGAAGCTGCCGGAGGGCCATCTGAAGGCCATTGCCCGGGATGAGCTGCCCCAGAGCGCCGCTGGAAAGACCATCATGACCACGGAGCCGAAATTTATTCCCAAGGAGGCGGCGGAGATCGCCCTGGAGGACGGGATCACGGCCCGGGTGCGGCTGGTGGACTGCGTGGGCTTTATGGTGGAGGGGGCGGCCGGACATGAGGAGAACGGAGAGGAGCGGCTGGTGAAAACGCCCTGGTATGACCATGAGATCCCCTTTACCCAGGCTGCGGAGATCGGGACCAGGAAGGTGATCCGGGACCACTCCACCATCGGGATCGCAGTGACGGCCGACGGCTCCTTCGGAGAGCTGAAGCGGAATGATTATCTGGAGGCGGAAAACGAGACGGTCCGGGAGTTAAAGGAGATCGGGAAGCCCTTTGTGATGCTGTTAAACTCTGCCAGGCCCTATGCGGAGGAGACAAGAGAACTGGCGGAAAGACTGGAAAAGGACCATGGGGTCACAGTCCTTCCCATGAACTGTGAGCAGCTGAAGCGGGAGGATGTGGAGGCTATCCTGGCCACAGTCTTAAAAGAGTTTCCTGTGACGGAGCTCCGCTTCCATATCCCCAGGTGGATGGAGATCCTTCCGGAGGACCATCCCTTAAAGGCTGCGGCCATTGAAAGCGCCAGGGAGATCTTAAAGAAGGCAGACCAGATGAAGGATGTGGGAGGAGAAAACCTGGCTCCGGCGGGAGAGGGGATCCGGGAAATGACGGTCAGCCGGATGGAGATGGCCGACGGGACCGTGGAGATCCAGGTGAAAACAGAGGAAGCATGTTATTTTAAGGTCATCAGCGAATTTTCCGGAGTCCCTGTCCGGGATGAATATGAGCTGTTCCATACCATGGCCAGGCTTTCGTCCATGGAGAGCGAATATGAGAAGGTAAAAAACGCCTTAAGCCAGGTGCGGGCCAGGGGCTACGGCATCGTCATGCCCCATAGATCGGAGATCGTCTTAGAGGAACCGGAGCTGATCCGCCATGGCAATAAATACGGCATCAAGATCCATGCCCAGGCCCCGTCCATCAATCTGATCAAGGCCCACATTGAGACGGAGATCGCTCCCATTGTGGGAAGCGAGGAGCAGGCCAGGGATCTGATCGCCTACATAAAGAAAAGCGCCCAGAAGGAGGACGGGGTATGGGAGACCAGCATATTCGGGAAATCCGTGGAGCAGATCGTGGAGGACGGCATGGAGGCCAAGATCTCCCAGATGACTGAGGACTGCCAGGCAAAGCTCCAGGATACCCTTCAGAAAATAATCAATGACAGCAATGGAGGAATGATTTGCATTATTATCTGAAAAGTGATATAATTATGTAACTATTTAAAAGCGGTCATTGACCAGTACCATACAAACGACAGGAGGGGTTCTATGAAATTGACATTCATTGGCGCCAACCACGAAGTGACGGGGAGCTGCCACTGCCTGGAGGCATGTGGAAAAAAGATCCTGGTCGATTATGGAATGGAGCAGGGGGGAAATGTTTATGAAAATGCAGAACTTCCGTTTGCGATCCCGGATGTGGATTATATCCTGATCACCCACGCCCACATCGATCATACGGGACTTCTGCCGCTGCTCTATGCAGAGGGCTTCCGGGGACAGATCTTTGCCACCCAGGCCACCTGCGACCTGTGCAACATTATGTTAAAGGACAGCGCCCATATCCAGGAAATGGAGGCGGAATGGAAGAACCGGAAGGCCAGGCGTGCCGGTAAGCCGGAGGTGGAGCCTCTCTACACCATAAACGACGCCCAAGGCGTTCTGACCCATTTTGTCCCCTGCCATTACAAAGATGTGCTGACCCTCACCGACGGCCTCAGGATCCGCTTCACCGATGTGGGCCACCTTCTGGGGTCTGCCTCCATCGAGGTATGGATGGAGGAAGAGGGGGTGGAGAAGAAGATCGTGTTCTCCGGCGACATCGGAAACAAGAATAAGCCGCTGATCAAAAACCCCAGCTATATTGACGAAGCGGATTATGTGGTCATGGAGTGTACCTACGGCGACCGGACCCATGACCGGACCCATGAGCACATCGAAGAGCTGGCCCAGATCCTCCAGGAGACCCTGGACCGGGGCGGCAACCTGGTGATCCCGGCCTTTGCCGTGGGCCGTACCCAGGAGATCCTGTATTTCATGAGAAAGATCAAGGAAGAAAAGCTCATAAAGGGCCATGATGATTTTGAGGTCTATGTGGACAGTCCGCTGGCAGTGGAGGCCACCCAGGTGTTTACAAAAAACATCATGGAATGCTACGATGAAGAGGCCATGGATCTGGTGAACCGGGGGATCAACCCCATCGGCTTCCCAGGCCTTAAGCTTTCCATCACCAGCGAGGATTCCAAAAACATCAACTTTGATATGACGCCCAAGGTGATCATCTCCGCGGCGGGCATGTGCGATGCCGGCCGTATCCGCCACCACTTAAAGCATAACCTGTGGCGGCCCGAATGTACCATCCTCTTTGCCGGCTACCAGGCTGTGGGGACCCTGGGGCGGAGTCTTCTGGAGGGAGCCCAGGTGGTGAAGCTGTTCGGTGAGACCATCGATGTGGAGGCTCATATCGAAAAGCTGGACGGAATTTCCGGCCATGCAGATATGAACGGACTGATCACATGGGTATCGGCCTTTAAGGAAAAGCCGTCCCAGGTATTCCTGGTCCACGGCGACGACGATGTGTGCACTAGCTTTGCCGGCCTTCTCCACACAGACTATGGGTTTGAGACTGCGGCCCCGTTTTCCGGCTCTGTTTACGACCTGGCCGCAGGAGCATGGCTTAAACAGACTGTGGGCGTTCCCCTCCGCAGGGAGACAGAACGGCAGAAGGAGAACCGGACCATCTTTGAGCTTCTTGTGGCCGCAGGCGAGCGCCTGATGCGGGTGATCCGGAAGAACCGGGAATGTGCCAATAAAGACATAAAGAAATTTACAGCAGACGTCAATGCCCTCTGCGATAAGTGGGATCTGTAAAGGGCTGGCGGAAGGAAAGGATCATTCATGAAAGTAACGCTATACACAGATGGCGCGGCCCGCGGAAACCCCGACGGGCCGGGCGGCTACGGAGCTGTCCTCCAGTTTGTGGACAAGGAGGGCACGCTCCATGAAAAAGAGCTGTCCGCCGGATATGTGAAGACCACCAATAACCGGATGGAGCTGATGGCAGCCATTGCAGGGCTGGAGGCATTAAACCGGCCCTGTGAGGTGGAGCTTTATTCCGATTCCCGGTATCTGGTGGACGCTTTCAACCAGAAGTGGATCGACGACTGGGTGAAGCATGGCTGGAACCGGCCCAAAAGCGGACCGGTGAAGAATTCGGACCTCTGGAAGAGGCTTTTAAAGGCCATGGAGCCCCATGTGGTCACTTTTTTCTGGGTCAAGGGCCACGACGGCCATCCGGAGAATGAAAGATGCGACCGGCTGGCCACTGCGGCGGCCGACGGAAGCGGTCTCTTGACGGATACGGGGCTGGAAGCTTAGTCTGAACGACCGGCTGTGATGCCGGATCTGTGGAAAAAGTTACGATAATCTTACAAAATATTACTAATTTGCGATTTGTGTTCACAAGTGGTTCCGTTTGTGTTATCTTTATTTCATAAAGCAGACCAGAGATCGAAGGTCATACCGAATGGAGTTTGATATATGAACAGACGGAATGGAATGTGGCTCACAGTCCTGTGCATCCTGGCCGCCGGGATCTTTACCACCAGCGTCACCAGCAGCTTTGTGAGGGAGAGCACAGAGGCCGCCATGGTGGCCGTGACGGAAACCGAGGCCCGCGGGGCACAGATATCTGTGCCCAGGGAAGCATCCGTACCGGAAGCTTCCCTAAAGGCTCTGATGGACCAGGTAGATGCAGGCGTCCGGGGAAAGGGGGGAAAAGCCCCCCAGGCAGCCGGAGGGAAGGAACCGGGGAATCTGGCTCCGGGAGCCCGTGCGGCTCTGGGATCCCCGGAGACAGCCGCTGAAGAGGCGGAACAGGAGGAGGCGGCTGAAGCCGGGATCCAGGCGGCCGCGGAAGCGGATGCGGCTGTGGAGGAAACGGTAAAATCTCCTCTGGATCCGGCGGCGCCTGCGGAGGCAGTGGAGGCTTCCGGCCAGGAAGCCATGGAGGCAAAGACCGTATTTACAAAGGATGAGCTGGACGCCCGCCTGGAGAAGGCCAGGGAGCTGTCCTGGCAGTACCAGGGCAGCGTTAAGGACGAAAACGCCATTTCCGCCTATGCGGCGGCAGAGCAGCTCTGGACCCTGTGGGACCAGGAGCTGAACCTGGTATACGGCTCCATCCGGGCCCGTATGACGGAAAAAGAAGCGGAGACGCTGCGTATTGCAGAGCTGGAATGGATGAAGGAAAGGGACCAGGCGGCCGCCAGGGCTGCGGAAGCCTCCCCAGTCCCCCAGAACCAGACCCTGGAGTCCAGAAGGGCCATGGCGGAGGAAACGCGGGTCCGGTGCTACGAACTGATGGAAGAATATGAAGAGATCCTGGAGCGGATGCCGGACGGGGCGGCTTCAGAATAAAAACCGGGGAGATCATGGCCCCGGTTTTTATAATTTAAATTTTCTTCTTGCATATCTGGGGATTTAAGATTATGATATATCGTATATTAATGTGCCATTTATCAAAGCACAGGCGTCTGAATCTGAAAGACAGCCGGAAAAGGAGGAGTCTATGACCGCATTATTCGCTGCTTTTATAGAAACCGCAGGAAAGTTCCTGATCCTTGGGGCCGCCGCTTTCTTTGGCGTTGTCTGCGGAAAAAAATTCAGAGACAGAAGAAATAAACAGTAACCAGGAGGCAAAAGACCATGCAGAAATATGGTGTGAATGAACTGAGGAGAATGTTCCTTGAATTTTTCGAGAGCAAGGACCATCTGGCAATGAAGAGCTTCTCCCTCGTTCCGCATAATGATAACAGCTTACTTCTTATAAATGCCGGTATGGCTCCCTTAAAGCCCTATTTTACCGGCCAGGAGATCCCGCCCAGGCGCAGGGTATGTACCTGCCAGAAGTGTATCCGTACAGGCGATATCGAGAATATCGGAAAGACCGCCCGCCACGGCACCTTCTTTGAGATGCTGGGAAACTTTTCCTTTGGAGATTATTTTAAGACCGAATCCCTCCACTGGTCCTGGGAGTTTCTGACCCAGGTGGTGGGACTGGATCCCGACCGGCTCTATCCATCCATCTACCTGGACGATGAAGAGGCCTTTAAGATCTGGAACGAGGAGATCGGTGTCCCCGCAGAAAGGATCTTCCGCTTTGGAAGAGAGGATAACTTCTGGGAGCATGGCGCAGGCCCCTGCGGCCCCTGTTCCGAGATCTATTATGACCGGGGAGAAAAGTATGGCTGCGGAAAGCCGGATTGTACCGTAGGCTGCGAATGCGACCGCTATATCGAGGTATGGAACAACGTATTCTCCCAGTTTGAGAACGACGGCCATGGAAATTATACGGAGCTGGCCCAGAAGAACATCGACACCGGCATGGGCTTAGAGCGTCTGGCCGTTGTGGTCCAGGATGTGGATTCTCTGTTCACCATCGACACCAACAAAGCGCTTTTAGACCGGGTATGCCAGCTGGCCGGAAAAGAATACCAGAAGGACTATGAAACTGACGTTTCCCTGCGGATCGTGACCGACCATATCAAATCCTGTACCTTTATGATCTCCGACGGCATCATGCCCTCCAACGAAGGCCGCGGCTATGTGCTCCGTCGGCTTTTACGCAGGGCTGCCCGCCATGGGAGAAAGCTGGGGATCGAAGGAAAGTTCTTAGCCAACCTCTCCGATACAGTGATCGCATTATCCAAAGACGGATATCCGGAGCTGGAGGAGAAGAAGGTGATGATCTTTAAGGTCCTTACAGAGGAAGAGGACAAGTTCAATAAGACCATCGACCAGGGCCTTGCCATCCTTTCCGATATGGAAGAGGAGATGAGAAAGAGCGGCTCGGATACCCTTTCCGGCGCAGACGCCTTCAAGCTTTATGATACCTACGGCTTCCCGCTGGATCTTACAAAGGAGATCCTGGAGGAAAGGTCCTTCCAGGTGGATGAAGAGGGCTTTGCCGCCTGCATGAAGGAGCAGAAGGAAAAGGCCAGAAAGGCCAGAAAGACCACCAACTATATGGGCGCAGACGTGACCGTTTACCAGTCCATCGACCCGGCAGTCACCACAAAATTCGTGGGATATGACCGTCTGGTCCATGATTCAGCCATTACAGTGCTGACCACAGAGGACGAGATCGTGGAAGCCCTTACGGACGGCCAGAGGGGAACCATCCTGGTGGAGGAGACCCCGTTTTACGGCACTATGGGAGGCCAGCAGGCCGATACCGGCGTGATCGTATCGGAAAACGGCGAATTTACCGTGGAGGACACGATCCATCTCCAGGGCGGCAAGGTAGGCCACGTGGGAGTAATGACAAAGGGAATGTTCAAGACCGGCGATACCGTGACCTTAAAGGTGGATGAGGAAAACCGCGCCTTAACGGCCAGAAACCACAGTGCCACCCACTTACTCCATAAGGCGCTCCGGACCGTTCTCGGGGATCATGTGGAGCAGGCTGGTTCTTTAGTGACCAGGGACCGTCTCCGCTTTGACTTTACCCATTTCTCCGCCATGACTCCCGAGGAGATCAGACAGGTGGAGGAGATCGTAAATAAAGAGATCCATGCGGGACTTTCTGTTGTGACTGACGAAATGAGCCTGGAGGATGCGAAAAAGACAGGCGCCATGGCCCTGTTCGGAGAGAAGTACGGAGAGACGGTCCGCGTAGTAAGGATGGGCGATTTCTCCACAGAGCTCTGCGGCGGGACCCATGTGGCCAACACCTCCTCCATCAGCTCCTTTAAGATCCTGTCCGAGGCAGGGATCGCAGCCGGAGTAAGAAGGATCGAGGCGCTGACCTCTGACGGACTCATGGCCCATTATGCCGAAACAGAAAAGGAGCTCCATGAGGCGGCAGCAGCAGCTAAGACGACTCCGGGTGCCCTGACTGCAAAGATCGAGGCTATGTTAGAGGAGATCAAGGCCCTCCATTCGGAAAATGAGAAGCTTAAGAGCAAGCTTGCCAAGGAGGCCATGGGCGACGTGATGGACCAGGTGCAGGAAGTAAAGGGCGTGAAGGTCCTGGCTGTCCGCGCCGACGGCGTTGATATGAACGGCTTAAGGAACCTGGGCGACCAGTTAAAGGAAAAGCTGGGCGAGGGCGTCATCGTCATCGCTTCCGTCCTGGACGGCAAGGTGAACCTGATGGCCACAGCCACGGACGGAGCCCAGAAGGCAGGAGCCCATGCCGGAAACCTCATCAAGGCCATTGCAGGTCTGGTGGGCGGAGGCGGCGGTGGCCGTCCCAATATGGCCCAGGCCGGCGGTAAGAACCCCGCAGGCGTGGACGAGGCCCTGGCAAAGGTGGCCGAAACGGTGGAATCCCAGGTAAGATAACCCGGCATCAGCCAGTTTTTTACAAATTTTTCATAATTCCAAAAAAATCTATTGACGAATGTGTAATTTATGATATAATCATACCAGTGCTAAAAAATACCCAAACAGTTGTATTATGCACAATTACACAACTGGAGGGAGGTTAGGTGTGAGCTATGTCAAACGTAATCGTTAAAGATAACGAGAGCCTGGACAGCGCTTTACGCAGATTCAAAAGAAACTGCGCAAAGGCTGGTATTCAGCAGGAGATTCGTAAAAGAGAGCATTATGAAAAGCCCAGCGTAAGACGTAAGAAAAAGTCTGAAGCGGCAAGAAAGCGTAAATACAACTAATCATTGAATGAAACGCGTAATGAAGAAGATATTCCGTAACAGGGATATCTTCTTTTTTTGTCCGGAACTGCATATAGTAGCATGAATCCACCAAAGGCGGGGACAGGATTTGAAAAGGAAACGAGAAGGAATGAACGGGCTGGCAGAGTCCCTGGGGCTTCCGCTGGACGCCAGCCGGGGAGAGACGATCCTGACCTTTGTGGGGCGGTCCATGGTCCGGATCGAGAATTACAGGAGCATCCTGGTATACTCAGATACATATTTAAAGATCCAGGCTGGAAAATACAGGCTTTCCATCGACGGAAGGAACCTTCGGATCCGCTATTATGATAAGGATGAGATGGAGATCACAGGGAATATAGATGCCATCGGCTTTGATGAGAGGTGACGGACTTTGAGGGAAAAGAGGCGTCTTTTTTTTAAGGGCGGGGTGCAGGCGGAGATCACAGGTCTTGGCCGGGAGCGTTTTTTTAACATTGCGGCCCGCCGGGAGCTTTTTGTAACAGGGATCGGGACAGACCGGGACGGACGCGTCCTGTTCTGGACCACAGGCGAGGATTATAAAAAAATGAAGCCGGCGGCAAGAAAGGCCGGCGTCCGCCTTTTTTTAAGGAAAAAGTACGGACTTCCCTTTTTTCTTTTCCGGAACAGAAAGCGGAAGCCACTGGCTGCCGGATTCATCTGCTTCTTCCTTTTGCTGTACGGCCTGTCCTTTTTTATATGGGACATTTCCTTTGAGGGAAACTTAAGGTTCACGGACCAGACGCTCCTGCACTATATGGAGACGCTGCCAGTGGCCTGCGGCATGAGAAAATCCGCAGTCTCCTGTGAAGAACTTGAGGAGAGCCTGAGAAACCAGTTTGCAGAGATCACCTGGGTATCGGCAGAGATCAAAGGGACCAGGCTCACAGTGCGGATCAAGGAGAACGAGGCCATGCTGTCGCCTGTGGAGCCAGACCGGACGCCCTGCGATCTGACGGCTGAAAAGGACGGCGTTATCGAGCGGTGCGTAGTCCGGAACGGCCTTCTCAAGGTGAGGGCCGGGGATCCGGTGGCCGCCGGGGATCTTCTGGTGGCCGGGACGATCCCCATTTACGATGATTCAGAGAACCTGGTCAGCTCCCATGAGATCCGGGCAGACGCGGAGGTCTATGCAAGGACTGTATATGAGACGGAAAAGAAGCTTCCCCTTACCTATGAGGTAAAGAGCCGGACGGGGAGGGTCAGGCGCGGGGCATTTTTCAGTATCTTTGGCAGGACCTTTTATTTCCTGATGCCGGCCTACGGGGATGCTTCCTGGGAATTTTTTATGGAGGAGAGGCAGCTTAGGCTTTTTGAGGACTTCTGTCTGCCGGTATACGGAGGGCTCGTGACGGCTCTGGAATACGTTCCCTATGAGCGGGCTTATACAAAAGAGGAGGTTTCTGCCGAAAAAGACCGGTATATGGAGGAATATATGGAAAAATTACAGGAAAAAGGTATACAAATCCTTGCAAATGATGGTAAAATAGAAAAAGGTGAATCCGGCTGGAAGATCCAGGGGACAGTAACCGTGATCGAGGACATTGCGGGGTCCGTCCCCATACCGGAAAAACATGAGGAGAATCAGACAGTAAATGAGTTTAATTGAGACAATCATAGACGTTCCCGCGGAACATGAGCGGAAGGTCTGCGGACAGTTCGACTGCTACTTAAAAAAGATTGAAAGGACGCTCCATGTGTCAATGATCGCCAGGGACGGGGAGATCAAGATCATTGGTCCGGACCACGCGGTGAAGAAGGCCAAAAGCGTGTTTTCCACCCTCATCGAGCTTTCAAAACGGGGAGAAGAGGTGGGAGAGCAGAATGTGGATTATGCCCTGGCCCTTTCCTTTGAGGGGAAGGATGAAGCCCTTTTGGAGATCGATAAGGATATCATCTGCCGCACCATCAACGGGAAGCCTGTAAAGCCCAAGACCCTGGGACAGAAGCAGTATATCGACCTGATCCGGAAAAAGATGATCGTGTTCGGCGTGGGCCCGGCGGGAACGGGAAAAACGTATCTGGGCATGTCCATGGCCATCCAGGCATTTAAGAACGGAGAGGTGAACCGGATCATCCTTACCAGGCCCGCCATCGAGGCCGGAGAGAAGCTGGGCTTCCTGCCGGGAGACTTGCAGAGCAAGATCGATCCGTATCTGCGGCCCCTGTACGACGCCCTGTATCAGATCATGGGCGCCGAGTCCTATCTGCACAACGCGGAAAAGGGACTGATCGAGGTGGCTCCCCTGGCTTATATGAGGGGACGCACCCTGGACAATGCGTTTATTATCCTGGACGAGGCCCAGAATACCACCCAGGCCCAGATGAAGATGTTCCTGACCCGTATCGGCTTCGGCTCCAAGGTCATCATCACCGGCGACCAGTCCCAGAAGGACCTTCCATATGGAACGGTCTCGGGCCTGGATACGGCTCTTAAGATCTTAAAGAACATCGACGATATCGGGATCTGCTACTTCACCAGCGACGACGTGGTGCGCCATCCGCTGGTACAGAAGATCGTAAAAGCATATGATGAATATGAGGCCCGCGGCAAAGGCGCAAAAAAGCCGGACCGCCAGGCCGGAAGGGACGGAAGAAATGACAGTAACCATCGAGTATGAGGCCGAAGAGAGGCTGGAAGTTCCTTATGAGGAGATCATCCGAAATGTGGTGGAGGAAGCCCTGGACTACGTGGAGTGCCCTTACGACGCGGAGGTAAACGTGGTCCTGACGGACAATGAGGGGATCCATCAGATCAACCTGGACATGCGGGGCATCGACCGTCCCACAGACGTACTTTCTTTTCCCATGTGCGACTTTGAGACACCGGGAGATTTTGACGGGCTGGAGGAGACGCCGGAGGAGTATTTCAATCCGGATACGGGAGAGCTGATGCTGGGGGATATCGTGATCTCTGTGGAAAAGGTAAAGGAACAGGCGGAAAAATTCGGCCATTCGGAGACCAGGGAGCTGGCCTTTTTAGTGGCCCACAGCATGCTCCATTTAAGCGGCTATGACCATATGGAGGATGAGGAACGGCTGGATATGGAAGAAAAACAGAGGGAGATTCTGGAACGGAGGGGTTACAGGAGATGAGAAGGCATGGCAGAAAGGGAATCATGGTGCTGGCGGCAGCTGTTCTTGCGGTCACTCTTTCCGGGTGCGGAAAGAAGTATGAGGAGGCGGCGGTGACCACGGCGGCAGAGACAGAGGCTGAACCCACCCGGGTGGTGGTCCTGGAGACTGAGCCGGAAACGGAGCCGCCGGAGACAGAACCAGAGGAGCCGTTGGAGCGCGTTGAGGTGGATGGAAAGATCCGGAGCTATCTCACCGGGGAAATGGTGGATGTGGCCATAGGAAACCGCCGTCCTCTGGCGGTGATGATGAGCAACGATAAGGAGTCCCTGCCCCAGTACGGCATCAACCGGGCCGGAGTGGTCTATGAGGTGCCGGTGGAGGGGGAAATGAACCGCTATATGGCCCTGATCGAGGACTATGACGGCCTGGAGCGGATCGGGTCGGTCCGGAGCGCCCGCACCTGCTATACCTATTTTGCCAGAGAGTACGACGCTATTTTTGCCCACTACGGCCAGAGCACCTTTGCAAAGAAATATCTGAACAATGTGGACAATATCAACGGCCTGGACGGCATCGGCGGTACGGCCTATTACCGTACCAAGGACCGGAAAGCGCCTCATAACGCCTATACCAGCGGAGAGCGGGTCAATAAGGCCATTGAAAAGCTGGGCTACCGCACTGGCTACGGGGATTCCTATGAGGGCCATTTCCAGTTTGCCAGAGGAAAGGAGCAGATCGTTCCGGACAGTGACGACGCATTCAAGGTGGTTCCCGGCTATCCCATGAACAAGCCATGGTTTGAGTACCAGGAGTCGGACGGCCTGTACCACCGGTTCCAGTATGGGAGCCATCATAAGGGAAATGAGGGACTCATTGCCGTTAAAAACATTATCTTCCAGTATGTGGAATGGGGCCACTATGCCTCTACTCCCTATCTGAATATCAATGTACATAAGGGCCGTGAGGGATACTATTTCACCAACGGGAAATACCAGAAGATCACCTGGAAAAAGGACGGGGAATTTGGTGTGACCCGGTATTATGACCTGGATGGCAATGAGATCACATTAAACAAGGGAAAGACCTGGATCTGCATCATCGGTGCAGACCGGTATGATAAGGCTGAGATTTATGGAAAGTAAAGAAATGAGAGAGCGGGGAGCCAGCCGGAAAAAGGCCGGCTCCCGGCCGGAGAAAACGGGGGGAGAATCCAATTTTGTGGTCCAGGGCAGCATCCTGGCCATCGCCTCCATTGTGGTGAGGATCATCGGCATCGCCTACCGGATCCCCATGATAAACATCATTGGCGACGAGGGAATGGGCTATTACGGGACTGCGTTTAACGTGTATAACATTGCCCTGCTCCTGTCCTCTTACAGCCTTCCTCTGGCCGTATCCAAGATGGTATCTGTCCGGCTGGCCAGGAAGCAGTACCGGAATTCTGTCCGGATCCTGCGGGCAGCCCTGGTCTACGCCACGGTGGTGGGAGCCCTGGCAGCGGCCGTTATCTGGTTCGGAGCCGACTTCTTTGCAAGAGAAGTTTTTTTTATGCCCTATGCGGCCTTTGCGTTAAAGACCCTGGCTCCCACCGTCTGGATCATGGCGTATCTGGGCGTGTTCAGAGGCTATTACCAGGGCCAGGGGACCATGGTTCCCACGGCCCTGTCCCAGGTTTTTGAGCAGATCGTAAACGCCATTGTCAGCGTGGCCGCCGGAAGCTGGCTGTTTAACCAGGCCATAAAGGTAGAGATCTTAAGGGGGGAGTCCGGCTCCGGCTATTCCAATTCCTGGGGCGCTGCCGGAGGCACCATTGGAACAGGCGCAGGCGCTTTTACGGCCCTGGTGTTCCTGCTGCTTCTGTTTGCCGCTTACCAGAGGACCATCCGGAAGAAGGTACGCAGGGACCGGTCCGGCTCCCTGGAGAGCTATGGGACCATTACTAAGATCTTATTTTTTACAGTGGTTCCGGTGGTGGTGAGCTCTGCCATTTATAATGTCAACAGCGTCCTGGACAACGGTCTCCTGGCCTATAATTTCAAGAGCCTGGGCATGGAGGAGGAGTTTATCTCACAGTGGGGCGTGTACACGGGAAAATACCATCTTCTGATCAACGTTCCCATGGCTGTCTCCAATGCCCTGTCCTCGTCGCTGATCCCGTCGGTGTCCCGGGCTGTGGCCACCGGGGACCGGCGCATGGTGAAAAAGAAGGTGGCCGCTGCGATCCGGTTTTCCCTCCTGATCGCCATTCCGTCCGCCGTGGGCCTTACGGTCCTGGCGGGGCCGGTGAATAACCTTTTATTCTCGGGCGATAATGACCTGGCAGTCCAGATGACCCTGTACGGGTCCATTGCTGTGGTCTTTTATTCTGTGTCCACGGTGACCAATGCCATTTTACAGGGCATCGACCGGATGCGGCTGCCCATCGTCCATGCCCTGACAGCCCTGGTCCTGCATCTGGCGGCCATGGAGGTCATGGTCCTGGTGTTCCATATGGGGATCTTCTCCATGGTATTTGCCAATATCCTGTTTGCAGTGATCATGTGCTTTTTAAACCACAGATCCATACGGAAGATCCTGGGCTACCGCCAGGAGGTGAAAAAGACCATCCTTCTGCCGGCTGCGGCTTCGGCGGTCATGGGCGCGGCAGCAGTGGGCGTCTATAAGCTCATACACCTGGGGATCCAGAGCAATGCGGTCTGCACCCTGGGGGCCGTGGCTGCTGCAGTGGCGGTCTACGGAGTCCTTCTGGTGAAGCTTGGCTGCCTGGACGAGGACGAGCTGCACCAGATGCCCGGCGGGACCAGGCTTTTGCAGGTGTTCCGGAAGCTGCGGCTCATGTAGGACGGACTTTGGCAGAAAATCCGTAAAAGCTGTTTAAAACAGGGAAAGAAAGCAGATACTGTTTTCAGAAGGAGTGATTTCCAATGAAAAAATATGTATCCTGCTTTCTTTTCTTTTTGGTGCTGACGGCAGGCTGCCTGGTGTCCCTGTTTGTCCTTACCATTGATCCGCCCAGACAGCGGGCGGCAGAGGTGCAGATGACCGAATCTGTGGAACAGCCGGCCCTGGCAGAAGGCAGCGGAGAGGAGGAGATGGCCCACCTGGTGCTGAACCAGGAGGCAGTGGAGCCGGAGCCTGTAAAGGACAGTTTCTGCCTGGTGGCGGAGGAGGGGTATCTCATTGTTTATGACGACAGCCTGGCAACGGTGAATCTTTTCACCCATATGCCCCTTTCGGATTTTCCGCCGGTGGAACAGGAAAGGCTCATGGAGGGGATCTGGTTTCCCACCATGGCGGAAATTTTCAGCTATCTGGAATCTTACACCAGTTAAGACTTGCAATTTAAACGCCGGGTGGATATACTAGGAATAACATTTTTACAGCAATGGCATGCAAGGAGGAAGCTATGGGACGACCAGAAGGGATCATCATCGGCGGCGGAGCCGCCGGACTTATGGCGGCCATTACGGCGGCAGAAAACGGTGCAGGGGTGACGATCCTGGAGCATATGCCCCGGGTGGGAAAGAAGATCCTTTCCACAGGAAACGGAAAGTGCAATCTGACTAACCTGGATATGAGACCGGACTGCTACCGCTGCGGGACCGCGGATTTCCCCATGACGGCCATCGGACGGTTTTCTGCGGCAGACACGGTCTCCTTTTTCCGCCGTCTGGGCGTGGTGGTCACAGACCGGAATGGGTATGTCTACCCGGCCTCCGGCCAGGCCCAGACGGTGCTGGACGCTTTGAGGGAAAAGGCAGAGAGCCTGGAGATCCGGATCGTGACGGAATGCAGACCGGAAACAGTGGAGAGGGACGGGACAGGCTTCTGCGTCCGGACCTCCTGCGGTGCTTTCCGGGGAGATTTTCTGATCCTGGCGGCGGGCTCCAAGGCGGCTCCGTCCACAGGCTCCGACGGCAGCGGCTATGATCTGGCAGCTTCCCTGGGCCACAAGATCGTAAAGCCCCTTCCGGCTCTGGTACAGCTGAAATGCCGGGGGGATTTTTTCAGATCCATTGCCGGCGTCCGCACCGAGGCAGAGGTAAGCCTTTATACGGCCGGGAAGCATGGGGAGCTGGGAGATCTTCTGGCCTCCGACCGGGGGGAGCTGCAGCTTACGGATTACGGGATCTCCGGGATCCCGGTGTTCCAGGTGAGCCGGTATGCCTCCGAGGCCCTGGACCGGAAGAAGCGGGTGCTTGCAGTCCTGGACTTTTTCCCATCCCTGAAGGATGAAGAGCTTTTCTTACTTTTAAAGGAGCAGAGAATGTATCTGTCAGACCGGAAGGCAGAGGGCTTTTTAAACGGCATCTTTCATAAAAAGCTGGCGGCCCTGTTTTTAAAGGCTGCCGGGATCAGGGGAGAGGAAATGACTGGAAGGCTTTCAGATAAAAAGCTCCTGGCGGCGGCGGAGCTTATAAAGCGCACAGTGGTGGAGGTGACGGCAGCCAATTCCTTCGATAAGGCCCAGGTATGCATGGGCGGAGTCCGTGTAAAGGATGTGGATCCCTGTACAATGGAATCCAGGCTGGTGCCGGGACTTTATTTTGCCGGTGAGATCCTGGATGTGGACGGGATCTGCGGCGGCTATAATCTGCAGTGGGCCTGGTCCAGCGGCTATGCGGCCGGAGCCAGCGCCACAGGTAAGGAGTAATTACATATGATCCGAATCAATCAGCTGGCCCTGGAGGTGGGCCATGGCCCGGGGGCCATTAAGAAAAAGGCGGCCAGGCTTTTAAAGGTGCCGGAGACCTCCATCCGGAGGGTGGATGTGGTGCGCCGCTCCATCGACGCCCGGAAAAAGGACAGGATCCTGTACAGCTACATCGTGGATGTAAAGCTTGCGGAAAAGAAAAAGGAAGAGACGGCTGTGAAAAAGGCGGACAGTCGCAACATCCAGATAGAAACAGAAGCCCGGTACCGGTATCCGGCCCATGGAAAGGAAGTCCTAAAGGACCGTCCGGTGATCATCGGAGCCGGTCCGGCAGGTCTTTTTGCGGCCCTGGCCCTGGCGGAGAATGGCTTTGCTCCTCTTCTTTTAGAGCAGGGAGATCCGGTGGAGGTGCGGGCAGAGAAGGTGGAGGCGTTCTGGAGGAACGGGGATGACAGCCTGGACCTCCACTCCAACGTCCAGTTCGGGGAAGGCGGCGCCGGGACCTTTTCTGACGGAAAGCTGAACACGCTGGTAAAGGATGTGTCCGGAAGGAACGGAAAGGTCCTGGAGACCTTCGTGGAGGCCGGGGCGGACGGTTCCATCCTGTATGACAGCCGCCCCCATATCGGGACTGATGTTCTCCGGGAGGTGGTGAAAAATATCCGGAAACGGATCCAGGACGCCGGAGGAGAGGTGCGGTTTGGCTGCCGGGTGGAGCAGGTCCTGATGGAAGACGGAAGGACCGGAGGCGTCCTTCTGGCCGGAGGGGAAAGGATCCAAAGCCGGACGGTGGTGCTGGCTGTGGGCCACAGCGCCAGGGCGCTATTTTCCTCCCTGTGGGAGCAGAAGGTACTTATGGAGCCCAAGGCCTTTGCCGTGGGCCTAAGGGTCCAGCATCCCCAGAAAATGATCAATCTCTCCCAATACGGCAGGGAGGATGCGGGAGAGCTGGGAGCCGCTCCCTATAAGGTGACGGCCAGCACAAAAAGCGGCCGCGGGGTCTATTCCTTCTGTATGTGTCCCGGCGGCTATGTGGTCAATGCCTCATCGGAAAAGGGAAGACTGGCCGTCAACGGTATGAGCAACTTCCGGCGGGACGGAGAGAACGCCAACAGCGCCATCATCGTTTCTGTGACTCCTGGGGACTTCCCGGTTCCCGGCGCCCTGGGTGGAGTGGAGTTCCAGCGGAGGCTGGAGGAAAAGGCGTTTTTACTGGGGAATGGAAGGATCCCGTTGCAGCTTTATGGAGACTTTAAGGAGGACCGGAGATCGGAGGCCCTGGGAGACGTGGCGCCCCAGTTCTGCGGCGGCTATGCCCTTTCCAATCTCCGGGAACTGATGCCGGAGGCGCTCAATACAGCATTTATAGAGGGAATGGAGCAGTTCGGAAAAAAGATCCGGGGCTTTGACCGGTCCGATGCGCTTCTTGCGGGGATCGAAAGCCGCACCTCCTCGCCCTTAAAGATCATAAGGGACGAGAACCTGGAGAGCAGCGTCAAGGGGCTTTACCCCTGCGGAGAAGGGGCCGGGTACGCCGGAGGGATCACGTCGGCAGCCATGGACGGCCTTAAGGTGGCAGAAGAGATCATCCGCCGGTACTGCCCGGCATAAGCAGGAAAAGGATATGAGGCTGGTTACAGAAAATCCTGGGATTGGAGAGATGAAACATGAAAAAGACAGCAAGAGAAGAACTGAAAAATAAAAAGAGGATCGTCATAAAGATCGGCTCCTCCTCCCTGACCCATCCAGAGACCGGGGACGTGAACCTTGTTAAGATCGAGCGGCTGATCCGGGTCATCAGCGACCTGAGGGGCATGGGAAAAGAGGTGGTCCTGGTGTCTTCGGGAGCCATTGCAGCGGGCCGTCAGGCCCTGGGCTGCCAGAAGCCGCAGACGGTGGCGGAAAAGCAGGCCTATGCGGCTGTGGGCCAGGCCAGGCTCATGATGGTATACCAGAAGATCTTTTCTGAGTATAACCAGACGGCGGCCCAGGTCCTTATGACAAAGAATACCATCGTGGACAATACCTCCAGGGAAAACGCCAGGAATACCTTCGACCAGCTTTTAAAGCTGGGAACTGTGCCGGTGGTCAATGAAAACGACACGGTTTCCACTTATGAGATCAAATTCGGCGATAATGACCGGCTTTCTGCCATTGTTTCTGCCCTCATCGGCGCAGATCTTCTGGTCCTTCTTTCAGATATCGACGGCCTTTATTCCGATGATCCGAAGATGAATCCGGATGCGGAATTCATCAGCCAGGTGGACGAGCTTTCCGACGCGCTCATGTCCATGGGAAAATCCACGTCCGGAAGTGATGTGGGCACCGGCGGCATGGCGGCAAAGCTCTACGCGGCAAAGATCGCCGCCGGCAGCGGCACAGACATGGTCATTGCCAACGGAGATGATGTGGGAGTGATCTGGGATATCCTGGAGGGAAGGGAAGTGGGGACCCTGTTCACGGCCCACAGGAGTCCGGATTTCACGCTCCTTGATTATATCGAGAGCGTACACCCATAACACCAGAACAGAGCCCGCAGGCGGGACCGGATCACAGGAAGGACCGCCCCGGGAAGGATTCAATCATAGAAGGAGAAAAACAGAATGGATGCAGAAAAGATCGACAGAATCAATGCCCTTTACCATAAATCCCAGTCTGTGGGACTGACAGAGGAAGAAAAGAACGAGCAGGCAGCCCTCAGAAAGGAATACATCGAGGCAGTCCGGAGGAATTTAAGGGGAAGCTTAAATAATATCTCCATCAAAGAAAAGGACGGGACCATCACAGATCTTGGAAAGAAGTATGGAAATGTGGGACACACAGAAAGCTGATCTGAGAAAACAGATGCGCGGCCTTTTAAAGGCTGTATCTGCGGAGGAAAAGACGGCCTGGGACCGGGAGGTCTGCCGCCGTGTCCTTTCCCGGCCGGAGATCTCCGGGGCGGACCGGATCCTTGGCTATATGGCCCTTTCCTGGGAAACAGGGACCCGGAAGCTTCTGGAGATACTTTTAAGAGAGGGAAAGCGGGTAGCCCTGCCCAGAGTCGTCATGGATGGGAAGAACAGCCAGGAAAAAGGCCCGTGGATGGATTTTTTTGAGATCCGGTCCATGGACGATCTGGAAGAAGGTGCCTTCCGTATTCTGGAGCCTGGCGGGCATTGTCCGAAGGCAGACTGGAGGACAGCGCCTGTGCTGGTGCCGGGCATGGCCTTTACGCCGGACGGAAGGCGGCTGGGAAAGGGAGGCGGCTATTATGACTGCTTCCTGGAACGGGAGCCGGACCATGAGACCCTGGCCCTTGCCTATGGCTTCCAGATGGTGGAAACGCTTCCGGGCGAAGAGCACGACCGGCCGGTGGATATGGTCATAACGCCGGAGCAGATCTTTTTTTCCGGACGTCACAGAGGGAAATAACGGACAGCAGGGAAAGCGAGGAAAAAATGATGGATTTAAAAGAGATCGGACAGAGAGCAAAGGACGCTTCATACATACTGGGGACCATGGACTCCCAGAGAAAGAACGAAGGCCTCCGGGCTGCGGCCTCAGAGCTTTCAGGACGCCGGGAGGAAATCTTAAGGGCCAATGAAGAGGATCTCCGCCTTGCCAGGGAAAAGGGCATGGCCCAGGGGCTTTTAGACCGGCTTTTGCTCACCCCGGAGCGCATCGAAGGGATCGTTACGGGCATGGCCCAGGTCATAGATCTGGAGGATCCCATCGGCCAGGTCCTTTCTATGAAAAAACGGCCCAACGGCCTTCTCATCGGCCAGAAGAGGGTGCCTCTGGGCGTTGTGGGGATCATTTACGAGGCCAGGCCCAATGTGACGGCCGACGCCTTTGCCCTGTGTTTTAAGACAGGGAACGCCGTGATCTTAAGGGGAGGCAGCGACGCCATAAATTCCAACCGTGCCATGGTCTCCTGTATCCGGGACGGACTGAAAAAATGCGGGATCCCCGAGGACTCTGTCCAGCTCATCACCGATACCAGCCGGGAGACGGCCACAGGATTCATGCGCCTCAACGGATACCTGGATGTGCTGATCCCCAGAGGAGGAGCGGGGCTGATCCGGAGCGTGGTGGAAAACAGCACAGTGCCTGTGATCGAGACAGGAACGGGAAACTGCCATGTATATGTGGATGAGTCCGCAGACCTGGATATGGCCCTGGATATTGTGTTCAATGCTAAGACCCAGCGCATCGGCGTCTGCAACGCCTGTGAATCCCTGCTGGTCCACAGGGACGCGGCAGAACGCTTCCTCCCGCGTTTAAAGGAGAAGCTGGAGGAAAAACAGGTGGAGATCCGGGGAGACGAGGCCTCCCGGGCCGTGGTCCCGGAATTTGCGGCGGCTTCGGAGGAGGACTGGGGAAAGGAATACCTGGATTATATCCTTTCCTGTAAGATCGTGGATTCTGTGGATGAGGCCATCCGCCATATCAACCGCTACAACACCGGCCACTCGGAGACCATAGTGACAGAGAGCTATGAAAACGCCCAGAGGTTCCTGGACCAGGTGGATGCGGCGGCGGTCTATGTGAACGCCTCCACCAGGTTCACCGACGGCTTTGAGTTCGGCTTTGGGGCAGAGATCGGCATCAGCACCCAGAAGCTTCATGCCAGAGGCCCCATGGGACTTCTGGCCCTGACCTCCACCAAATATATCATTTATGGAAACGGACAGATCCGAAAATAGCCGGGACGGGATTTTTCTGTTTGCTTTTGCATGTACATTGATATATAATATGGGAACGTCCGGCTTTTGTTTTTATATGAAGCAGAAAGCCGGATGCCGCCCTACGGCCCTTATGCAGACCTTCAGCTGTCAGAACATGTGAGGAAACAGGATTCTGAAAAGCTATTGTAAGACAGGATACAAGGGAGGATTATGGAAAGAAACATAAGTGTTATCAAAGATGTAAAAGGGAATCAGATCGTTATTGTGAATGACATTCGATTTAAAGGAAAACGAAATATAGATTGGGATGAAGTTGAGCAGTATTTAAAACAATAGGTTGGTGAATTCATAGAGATTGCCGGAAGTAAAGAAATTATCTATATTGGCAGTGATTTGCCTGATGAATATTCCGGTTCAAATTATACTGCAAAATTAAAAGGAGCATTGGCAAAGGCGAAAGCAAATGCCGCGCAGGGAATTCCAGAGATGATAGAAATTGCGGAGAATAGACGCTTTCAGGAAAATCTGGAAAGGAAACATAATAAAAATGCGAAATACGGCTGGTATCGATATGATTCCAGATTTGCAATTCCGATTTTTGATGAAAATAATGATGTTTTGCGGTATAATGTATTTCATGCAGAGCTGGTCATAAGACATTCTGAAAATAGAAAATTGTATTTATATGATATTATAAACATAAAAAAAGAAACGAGCACCCCGCCTGAGCCATAAAGCTGTACGGTAAAAAACCCGCTTCTTTTTATGTATTGTATGCTAGAAAGGGAAAAAAGTCAAGAGAAATGTATAACGAAATTCACCTAAATAAAATTGATATAGCCGGAGAGCCTCCCGCAGAGGAGCCTGCCCGCCAGTATTATTTTATGGCAAAATGCCAGGACTGGGTCCGGGAATTTGAACAGAAAAAGGGACGCCGCCCCACAGCCTTCATACAGACCTTCGGCTGCCAGATGAACGCCAGGGATTCGGAAAAGCTCTTAGGCATCCTGGAGGAAGCCGGCTTTGTCCAGGGAGCGGATGAAAATTCTGATTTTGTGCTTTATAATACGTGTACCGTAAGAGAAAATGCCAATCTGAAGGTTTACGGCCGTCTGGGCTATCTGGGCGGTCTGAAAAGAAAAAATCCGGATATGCTCATCGCCCTCTGCGGCTGCATGATGCAGGAGCCCCAGGTGGTGGAGAAGATAAGGAAGAGCTACCGCCATGTGGACATTATTTTCGGGACTCACAATATTTTCAGGCTGGCGGAGCTGATCTTTCGCCGCCTGACAGAAAAAAAGATGGTGGTGGACATCTGGGAGGGCACCGACGCTATCGTGGAGGACCTGCCGGTGGAGCGGAAGTATCCCTTCAAATCCGGAGTGAACATCATGTTCGGCTGCAACAATTTCTGCAGCTACTGTATCGTTCCCTATGTGCGGGGCCGGGAGCGCAGCCGGAATCCGGAGGACATCATCCACGAGATCGAAGGCCTGGTGGCAGACGGCGTGGTGGAGGTGATGCTTTTGGGGCAGAACGTCAATTCCTATGGAAAGACATTGGAGGAGCCCATCACCTTTGCGGAGCTTCTGCGGCGGGTGGAGCAGATCGACGGACTGGAGCGGATCCGGTTCATGACTTCCCATCCCAAGGATCTTTCGGATGAACTGATTGAAGTGATGAAAAATTCCAGAAAGATCTGTAAACATCTTCATCTTCCTGTCCAGTCGGGCAGCAGCCGGATCTTAAAGCAGATGAACCGGAAATATACCAAGGAGCAGTACCTGGAACTGGTGGATAAGCTTAGGGCTGCCGTGCCGGATATCTCCCTGACCACAGATATCATCGTGGGCTTCCCGGGAGAGACTGAGGAGGATTTCCAGGAGACCCTGGATGTGGTGAGACGGGTGCGCTACGACAGTGCCTTTACGTTCATTTACTCCAAACGGACCGGGACGCCGGCAGCAGCCATGGAAGACCAGGTCCCGGAGGACGTGGTGAAGGACCGGTTTGACCGGCTTTTAAAGGAGGTCCAGGACATTGCCGCCCAGGTGGTAATGCGGGATGAGGGAACGGTCCAGAAGGTGCTTGTGGAGGAAATGGATACCCATGAACCGGGCTATGTTACCGGCCGTCTTTCCAACAACACGGTGGTCCACTTCCAGGGAGACGCTTCCCTGATCGGACAGATCGTGGACGTGTCGCTGGATGAGGCCAGGGGCTTTTACTTCATGGGAACAAAGAGATAAGAGGTAAGAAAGTGGCACAATTATCACCAATGATGACCCATTACCTGGAGACGAAAAAGGAATATCCCGACTGCATCCTGTTTTACCGTCTCGGGGATTTTTACGAAATGTTCTTTGAGGACGCCAGGACCGTGTCCCGGGAGCTGGAACTGACACTGACAGGAAAAGACTGCGGCCTGGAGGAGCGGGCGCCCATGTGCGGCGTCCCCCACCATGCCGTGGAGACGTACTTAAACCGCCTGGTACAGAAGGGCTACAAGGTGGCCATTGCCGAGCAGATGGAGGATCCGAAGCAGGCGAAGGGGCTTGTGAAGCGGGAGGTCATCCGGGTGGTGACTCCTGGCACCATCTTAAGCGACCAGGCACTGGATGAAACAAAGAACAACTACCTGATGGCCGTTGTTTATACGGGAAATAACTATGGGATAGCGACGGTCGATATTACGACCGGCGATTTTTTTGTTACGGAGACAGGCTCCGAGCGGGCGCTCCTGGACGAGATCAATAAGTTTTCGCCGTCAGAGCTGATCTGCAACGAGGCCCTTTATATGTCCGGCCTCAACGTGGAGGAGCTAAGGGACAGGTACCAGATGGCGGTCTCGTCCCTGGACAGCCGGTTCTTTTCTGACGACGTCTGCCGGAAGGTACTAAAGGAGCATTTTAAGGTCTTAAGCCTGGAGGGGCTGGGCCTGGGAGATTATGAAAACGGTATGATCGCGTCCGGCTGTGTGCTCCAGTATCTTTATGAGACACAGAAAAACGATCTGTCCCAGCTTACGAAGCTCACGCCTTATACCTCCGGCCAGTTTATGATGATCGATACCTCCACCCGGAGGAATCTGGAACTGGTGGAGACGCTGCGGGAAAAGCAGAAACGGGGATCCCTTCTCTGGGTCCTGGACCGGACCAGAACGGCCATGGGAGCCAGGATGCTCAGGTCCTTTATCGAGCAGCCGCTGGTCCGGAAGGCGGAAATCGAGAAGCGCCAGGCTGCGGTGGAGGAGCTGAACATGAACTTTATCTCCAGGGAGGAGATCCGGGAATACTTAAATTCCGTCTACGATCTGGAGCGGCTCCTGGGCCGTATCAGCTATAAGACTGCCAATCCCAGGGATCTTCTGGCGTTTAAGACCTCCCTGTCCATGCTGCCGCACATCAAGCGCCTGTTAAATGAGTTTTCCTGTGACCTTTTAAAGGAGATCCATGAGGAGCTGGATCCCCTGGAGGATCTTTATGACCTGGTGGACCGGGCCATTGTGGAGGAGCCGCCCATTACGGTGCGGGAAGGCGGGATCATTAAGGACGGGTACAGCGAAGAGGCAGACCAGTACCGGAAGGCCAAGACCGAGGGGAAGGCATGGCTGGCAGAATTGGAGTCCCAGGAACGGGAAAAAACAGGGATCAGGAATCTGAAGATCAAGTTCAACAAGGTGTTCGGCTATTATTTTGAGGTGACCAATTCCTTTAAAGAGCTGGTGCCGGATTATTTCATCCGGAAGCAGACCCTGACCAACGCCGAGCGGTACACCACCGACCGGTTAAAGGAGCTGGAGGACGTGATCATGGGGGCCGAGGACCGGCTTTACACCCTGGAATATGAGCTGTTCTGCGGCGTCCGGGACCAGATCGCCGGAGAAGTGGTCCGGATCCAGGGCACTGCCAAGGCCATTGCCGGAGCCGACGTGTTCACCGCCCTGTCTGCGGTGGCCATGCGGAACAACTATGTGAAGCCGAAGATCAATGAACGGGGCGTCATCCATATCCGGAACGGCCGCCACCCAGTGGTGGAGAAGATGATGCGGGACGATCTGTTCGTGGCCAACGACACGTATCTGGACAACGGAAAGAACCGGATCTCAGTGATCACAGGCCCCAATATGGCCGGAAAATCCACCTATATGCGCCAGACGGCCCTGATCGTCCTCATGGCCCAGATCGGAAGCTTTGTGCCGGCAGATGAGGCCAATATTGGGATCTGCGACCGGATCTTCACCCGTGTGGGAGCCTCCGACGACCTGGCTTCGGGCCAGAGCACCTTTATGGTGGAGATGACGGAGGTGGCCAATATCTTAAGGAACGCCACAAAGAACAGCCTCCTGGTCCTGGACGAGATCGGCCGGGGGACCAGTACCTTTGACGGACTTTCCATCGCATGGGCGGTGATCGAGCACATCAGCAACCCCAGGCTCCTGGGGGCCAAGACGCTGTTCGCCACCCACTATCACGAGCTGACCGAGCTGGAGGGCACCATAAACGGCGTGAACAACTACTGTATCGCCGTCAAGGAGCAGGGCGACGATATTGTATTCCTGCGGAAGATCGTAAAGGGCGGGGCCGATAAGAGCTACGGCATCCAGGTGGCCAAGCTGGCCGGGGTGCCGGATTCGGTGATCCAGCGGGCCAAGGAACTGGTGGAGGAGCTTTCCAGTGCCGATATCACGGCCCACGCCAGGGAGATCGCCCAGATGTCGGCGTCCTCCGTCCAGCATAAGGCCGTGGCAAAGCCCGATGAGGTGGACTTAAATCAGATGTCCATTTTTGATACAGTAAAGGACGACGATATCATAAAGGAGCTGGGGGATCTGGAGCTTTCCACCATGACCCCCATTGACGCGTTAAATACTTTATACCGGCTCCAGACCAGGCTGAAAAACCGCTGGCAGTAGGGGCCGTACCGGGAAAGGGAGGGATCTTTATGCCGATCCAGGTGCTGGATCAGAATACCATCAACCAGATCGCCGCCGGAGAGGTGGTGGAACGGCCGGCTTCTGTGGTGAAGGAGCTGATGGAAAACGCCATTGACGCAGGGGCCACGGCCATCACTGCGGAGATCCGGGAGGGAGGAATCGGCTTTATCCGCATCACCGATAATGGCTGCGGGATAAAACGTGAGGAGCTTCCGCTGGCATTCCTACGCCATTCCACCAGCAAGATCCGGTCGGCAGAGGATCTTCTGACGGTCTCCTCCCTGGGTTTCAGGGGCGAGGCCTTATCCAGCATTGCCGCTGTTTCCCAGGTGGAGCTGATCACGAAGACGGGAGACAGCCTGACCGGCTGCCGGTACCAGATCGAGGGAGGGCAGGAAAAGAGCCTGGAGGAGGTGGGAGCGCCCGACGGCACCACGTTTATTTCCCGGAACCTGTTCTTCAATACCCCGGCCCGGCGGAAGTTCTTAAAGACCGCGGCCACGGAGGGAGCCCATGTGGCGGATCTGGTGGAAAAGATCGCCCTGTCCCATCCGGAGATCTCCATCCGTCTGATCGTCAATAACCAGAATAAGCTCCATACCTCGGGGAACCATAACCTGAAGGATATTATTTACACCATTTACGGCCGGGAGATTACGGCGGAGCTTCTGCCGGTCTCCGTGGAAACGGAGATGTTCCAGGTGTCTGGGTTCATCGGGAAGCCTTCCATCGCCCGGGGCAACCGGAATTTTGAGAATTATTTCATCAATGGCCGGTACATAAAAAGCGGCCTCATCGCCAAGGCCATTGAGGACGGCTATAAGAGCTATATGATGCAGCATAAATATCCCTTTACCATGCTGCACTTTACGGTGGAGCCGGAATACATCGATGTCAACGTCCATCCTTCCAAGATGGAGCTCCGGTTCAAGGACGGGGAGTTTTTGTATAAGACCGTTTGCCAGATGATCCAGGGGGCCTTGTCTGGCCGGGAGCTGATCCCCCAGGTGGAGATCACAGGAAGGGATGAGGAGAAGAAGGAGATAGGGAGATCCGGAGCCGGGAGTGAGGCTTCCGGGAAAGAGACCTCCCATCGGGCTCCGGAGCCCTTTGAGAAAAAAAGGATGGCCGCCATGGGGGTCCTGGAGGAACGGTCTCCCTATGGGGACCGGAGAGCCGGGACTGGAAGCCGGACAGCGGAGCCGTTTGCGGGTTCCGGCCCCGCCCCGGCACGGTCCGGGCGGCCAGAGGGAAAGCCCACGGGCTTTTCGGAACAGCCAGTCCGGCAAACGGAGCCGTCTGTCCGGGCCGAGGGGCCGCAGAGCCGCGGGACAGAGCAGCCGGTCCAGCCGGCGGAGGTGCCGTCCCGCCCAATGGAGCAGCCAGGCCGGCCGACAGGGGAACCGTCCTGCCAGGCAGAGCCGTCAGCCCGGCAGCTTAAGCCTGAGGTCCATCGTACAGAACCTCCGTCCCAGGCCGCAGAGCAGATGGAGATGTTCGACGGCCGCCTGCTTTCTGAAAAGGCCAGGAGCCGCCACCGGCTCATCGGACAGGTGTTCGACACCTACTGGCTGGTGGAATATAACGGGAGCCTGTACATCATCGACCAGCACGCCGCCCATGAAAAGGTGCTGTTTGAAAAGACGTTCCGGTCCTTAAAGTCCAGGGAATATACCTCCCAGTTCATCAGCCCTCCCATTATCCTGACCCTTTCCATGCAGGAGGAGGAGCTATTAAAGAAGCACATGGACGTCTTTACCAGGGTGGGCTTTGAGATCGAGCCCTTCGGCGGGAACGAGTACGCCGTCCGGGCTGTGCCGGACAACCTGTTTTCCCTGGCCAAAAAGGAGCTTCTGATGGAAATGCTGGACGGACTTTCCGAGGACAGCGGGGCCGCAGGGCCGGAGGCCGTTTACGACCGGATCGCCTCCATGTCCTGTAAGGCGGCGGTCAAGGGAAACAACCGCCTTTCAGAACAGGAAGCGGACAGGCTCATCGACGAGCTGCTGGGCCTGGAAAATCCCTATGCCTGTCCCCACGGACGGCCCACCATCATTTCCATCAGCAAATATGAAATGGAAAAGAAATTTAAGAGGATCGTGTGATGAAACAGCCTTTAATCATACTGACAGGGCCCACGGCGTCGGGAAAGACGGCGCTTTCTGTGGCCCTGGCCAAACGCATCGGCGGTGAGATCATCAGCGCCGATTCCATGCAGGTCTACCGCCATATGGACGTGGGCTCTGCCAAGGTGACGAAAGAGGAGATGGACGGGATCCCCCACTACCTCATCGACGTGCTGGATCCGGAGGAAGCCTTCAACGTGGTGGTATTCCAGGATATGGCGAAAAAGGCCATGAAAAGGATCCGGGAAAACGGCCATATCCCCATTGTGGCCGGAGGGACGGGCTTTTATATCCAGGCCCTTTTATACGACATCGATTTTACGGAAAACGACGGCGATATGGAATACAGGCACAGGCTGGAGGCGCTGGCAGAGAAGGAAGGGCCGCCGGTCCTCCATAAGATGTTAATGGAGCGGGATCCGGAATCGGCAGAGGCCATCCATGAAAACAATGTGAAGCGGGTGATCCGCGCCCTGGAGTTTTACGAAAAGACCGGGGAAAAGATCTCCGCCCACAACGCCGCAGAGCGAGAGAAGACCTCGCCCTACAACTTTGCCTATTACGTCCTTAATATGGACCGGGGAAGGCTTTATTCCCGCATTGACAGGCGGGTGGACGAGATGCTGGAAAACGGCCTGGTGGACGAGGTGGAGAGGCTGAAGGCCATGGGCTGCACCAGGGATCTGGTGTCCATGCAGGGCCTGGGCTACAAAGAGATCCTGGACTGCCTTTCCGGGGAGACCAGCCTGGAGGAGGCTGTCTATATCCTCAAGCGGGATACCAGGCATTTTGCCAAGCGGCAGCTGACCTGGTTTAAGCGGGAACGGGATGTGACCTGGGTGGACCAGGAACGGTTTTCCTTTGACCGGGATCAGATCCTGGAATGGATGATCAGGGATCTTAAGGAACGGAAGATCATAGAGTAACGGGAACCGGCGGCAGGGCCGGAGGAAAGAAGAAGGAGCGAAAATAAAGTCATGGAACTTACAGGAATGTATGAACAGCTCGGAATTTCCGAGAAAGTGCTTAAATTTGCCAGAGAAACGGAGGCTGCCTTAAAGGAGCGGTTTGAGGAGATCGACGGGGTGGCGGAGTATAATCAGCTGAAGGTCATTAAAGCCATGCAGGAGGCCAGGGTCAGCGATATCCATTTTGCAGGCACCACCGGCTACGGCTATAACGATCTGGGCCGGGATACCCTGGAAGAGGTATACGCCAGAGCCTTTCACGGCGAGGACGCCCTGGTGCGCCCCCAGCTGATCTCCGGGACCCATGCCCTGACGGTGGCCCTTTCGGGCAACTTAAGACCTGGAGACGAGATCCTGTCCCCGGTGGGAAAGCCCTACGATACCTTGGAAGAGGTTATCGGCATCCGGGATTCCGTGGGATCCTTAAAGGAGTTCGGCATCACATACAGCCAGGTGGATCTGCTTCCCGACGGCAGCTTTGATTTTGAAGGGATCCGGAAGGCCATCAATGAGCGGACGAAGCTGGTGGAGATCCAGCGGTCCAAGGGCTACGCGACCCGTCCCACCCTTTCTGTGGCGCGGATCGGGGAGCTGATCTCCTTCATAAAGAGCATAAAGCCCGACGTGATCTGCATGGTGGACAACTGCTACGGCGAATTTGTGGAGACCCTGGAGCCCACGGACGTGGGAGCGGATATGATCGTCGGCTCCCTGATCAAAAATCCCGGCGGCGGCCTGGCTCCCATCGGCGGTTATATCGTGGGAAGAAAGGACTGCATCGAGCGGGCAGCTTACCGTCTGACGGCTCCCGGCCTGGGCAAAGAGGTAGGTGCCAGCCTGGGCGTCAGCCAGTCCTTATACCAGGGCCTGTTCTTAGCCCCCACGGTGGTGGCCGGGGCCTTAAAGGGCGCAGTATTTGCCGCAAACCTGTATGAGAAGCTGGGCTTTGGCGTTGTTCCCAACGGAAGCGAGAGCCGTCACGACATCATCCAGGCCATTACCTTCGGGACTCCCGAGGGCGTGATCCGGTTCTGTGAGGGGATCCAGGCGGCAGCACCGGTGGACAGCTTTGTAACGCCGGAGCCCTGGGCCATGCCGGGCTATGATTCCGATGTGATCATGGCAGCCGGGGCCTTTATCCAGGGAGCCTCCATCGAGCTTTCTGCCGACGCGCCCATCAAGCCGCCCTATGCCGTTTACTTCCAGGGAGGTCTTACCTGGTACCACGCAAAGCTGGGGATCTTAATGTCCTTACAGAAGCTTTGTGACGCGGGGATCATAAATCTTTAAAAAATTTAAAGAAACTTTTAAGAAGTGACGGCGGCGGTTTCTGGCCGGACGCATTGTATTGAATGGAAAAATGTGTTATATTGTGTAGCATACGCGAGGTAGTATCATGAGAAGCAAAAATTCCTGGGTGCTTCTGCTCATGGTCTTATCCGGTATCGTCTTAGGCGGCTTCATCGGGGAGGCGGCGTCGGGAGTGCCGTTTTTATCCTGGCTGAACTTTGGCCAGTCCTTTGGGTTAAATGATCCCCTGGTACTGAACCTTGGGATCCTGGTCATTACCTTTGGCTTAAGCATCCGGATCACCATGGCCAGCATCATTGGCGTGATCATCGCCATTCTGACGTATCATTTCATCTGACACCGGGAGAAGTAAGGTACTTGGAGAGCCGGAAAGGCCAGGTGTACCAGAATGAATGAAAAGAGAACCGAAACCATGAAAAACCTGCCTGTTTCTGAACGGCCCTATGAAAAGGCCATGGAACAGGGCGTGGAGGTCTTATCGGATGCGGAGCTTTTAGCTGTGATCCTGAGGACCGGTACAAAGGATATTTCTGCCAGGGCTCTGGCAGAGAAGATATTGACGCTGGGAGATCCTCCGGGACTTCCCGGCCTTCTTCATCATACGCTGCCGGACTATAAGGCAGTCCGGGGCATCGGAAACGTGAAGGCCATCCAGCTGGCGGCAGTGGGGGAGCTTTCCAGACGGATCTGGAAGGCGGTCCGATCCGGCAGGGAGCTGGTCTTCGACCATCCGGCGGTGATCGCCGATTATTTTATGGAGGAGATGCGTCATATGGAGCAGGAGCATGTGAAGCTCCTGGTGCTCAACACGAAAAATGTGCTGATCCGGGATGTGGATATTTCCAAGGGGACGGTCAACGCCTCCCTGGCCACGCCCAGGGAGCTGTTTATTGAGGCTCTCCGCTACCGGGGCTCCTCGGTGATCCTGCTCCATAACCATCCCAGCGGCGACGCTGCCCCCAGCCGGGAGGACTGCCTGTTTACAAAGCGGGTGGAGGAGGCCGGGAAATTGATCGGCATCCCGCTGTTAGACCATATCATAATCGGGGATACTTCCTATGTGAGCCTGAAAGAACGGGGAATTCTGTAACAATGAAAAACACCAGATATTTTTTATTCGGACTGTCGGCAGTCTGTGTCTGCATGATCGGCATTACATCCTTAAACGGCAGTCTTTTGAATCCGCTGCGGAATGCGGTGGGCTATGTGCTGGTCCCGATCCAGTCGGGGATCAACGCCGTGGGCGGAAGCATCTATAAGGAGGCCAGCGCCCTGGGGAGCTTAAAGGACGCCATGAAGGAAAACGAGACCTTAAAGGCCCAGGTGGATGAACTCACAGAGGAGAATACAAGGCTCCGGGCAGAGCAGCAGGAGCTGGAGCGGCTCCGGGAGCTTTATGAGCTGGATACCCAGTACATGCAGTACCAGAAGGTGGGGGCCAGGATCATTGCCAAGGATTCAGGAAACTGGTTTTCTGTGTTCCGCATCGACAAGGGGGCGGACGACGGTATTAAGGAAAATATGAACGTCATTGCCGGCGGCGGCTTAGTGGGCATCGTCACGGATGTGGGAGCCAACTATGCCACGGTCCGGTCCATCATCGACGATTCCAGCCAGGTCAGCGCCATGGCCCAGCAGTCCGGGGATACGTGCATGGTGTCTGGGGATCTTAAGCTGTTCAAGGAGGGGCGGCTGAACCTGGGATATATGGAAAAGGACGACGATATCCGGGACGGGGATATGATCGTAACCTCCAACATCAGTGAAAAATTCCTGCCGGGTATCCTCATCGGCTATGCTACGGATATCACGGTGGACTACAATGACAACCTGACGAAATCCGGCTACGTGATCCCGGTGGCCCAGTTCGACCGTCTCCAGGAGGTGCTGGTGATCACAGATCTAAAGGAGGCAGGGCCTGAATTTGATGAATAGTAATTTAAAACAGATCGCGCTGAACCTTGTCCTGCTTTTGCTGGCGTTTTCGGTCCAGACCTGCGTGTTCCCGCTGCTGCCGTTCCTTTCAGCCTACCCGAACCTGATGCTGATCCTGATCTTCTCCTTTGGGTTTATCCGGGGAAGCGCGTCGGGCATGTGCTACGGACTGGTGGCCGGACTGCTGATGGACCTTTCCTCCGGCGGCCCCATGGGATTTTATACGCTGTTCTATATCTGGATGGGATATTTAAACGGCATTGCCACCAGATATTATTACGAGGATTATATCACGCTGCCCCTGGCCCTCAGCGTGGTCAATGAACTGGCATACAACCTGTACCTGTATGTATTCGGCTTTCTGTTCCGGGGACGCCTGGGCTTTGGGTATTACCTTATAAACATCATCCTCCCGGAAACCGTGTTCACGGTGGTGACGACGCTGGCCGTTTACCGCCTGTTCCTGTTTATCAGCAGGAAGCTGGAAGAGATGAAAAAAAGGAGAGACACGACCATTGCTTAACGACCTGTATGAGATACTGAAGGAGTCGCTGAAGAAGCTCCTGGCCTCCAGGACCTTTATCCTGGGAGTATTTTTTGTATTCCTGTTCGGAGTCCTGGCCGTACAGCTTTTTAAACTCCAGATCATTGAAGGCGAGGAGTATCAGGAAAACTACATGGCAAAGACGGAAAAGACCATAAAGCTGGCGGGGACCCGGGGCAATATCTATGACCGCAACGGGAATCTCCTGGCTTATAACCAGCTGGCTTATAATGTGACGATCCAGGACAACGGCGATTATACCACCACTGCTGAGAGAAACCGGATGCTCCTTCTGCTGGTGCAGATCTTAAACCGCCACGGAGAAAAGGTCCGGGGAGAATTTGCCGTGGCCATCGAGCCCTCCGGGGAAATGGTCTACACCACCTCCAGCGAGACGGCCAGAAAGCGGTTCATCAGCGACTACTACGGCTTAAAATCCCCCTCGGAGCTGGATGCAGAGGACGGGAGCACGCCCTCGGATATCACTCCCAGGGAGATGTTCGACGCCAAATTTAAGGACTATGGGCTGGATAAGCTGACGGATGAGGACGGAGATCCTGTGACGCTTACGGACGAGGAGGCTCTGGGGATCATCAATATCCGTTATACCATGGGCTTTACGGCCTACCAGAAATATATGACCACCACCATCGCCTCCAACGTGAGCCGGGAGACCATGACCGACGTTCTGGAAAACTCGGCGGATCTTAAGGGCGTGGCCATCGAGGAGACCACCCTCCGTGTCTACAATGACAGCGTTTACTTTGCGCCCATCATCGGCTACACAGGAAAGGTATGGGATGATGAGCTGGAAAAGCTCAAGGAGACCAATCCCGATTATGAGCTGACGGATCTGGTGGGAAAGACCGGCATTGAGGCCTCCATGGAGCCGGAGCTCCAGGGGAAAAAGGGCTCCCAGACCATGTATGTGAACAGCACGGGACGGATCGTGGAGATCGTGGAGAAAACCGATCCCAAGGCCGGAAACGACGTGTATCTGACCATCGACCGGGATCTGCAGATCGGGATCTATAATCTTCTGGAGCAGCAGCTGGCAGGTATCATCACCAACAAGCTGGTGAACCGGGATCTGGAGGAGACAGATTACAAAAAGGGCTCCAATATCCCCATTCCGGTGAAGGATGTGTACTTCCAGCTGATCAACAACAATGTGCTGGACATGGACGCGTTTTCTGCCCCGGAGGCGTCCCAGGTGGAAAAATCCATCTACGCCAAGTACAGCCAGTCCAGGGAGCAGACCCTTTCCTGGATCCGGTCGGAGCTGTTGAACGAGAATGCGGCTCCCATGGCCTCCCTGGGTGAAGACCAGAAATCCTATATGCAGTATATTTATTCCTACCTGGTGTCCCAGGAGGTGGTGATGAGAGACCGGATCGACCGGGATTCCGAGGCGTACCAGGCATGGGCGGCGGAGACAGTGAGCCTCAGGGAGTATCTTTATAAGGGGATCGCTGAAAACTGGATCGACACCACGAAGCTTAAGATGGAGGATAAATATTCCGACGCCGACCACATTTACCAGATCCTGGTGGATTATGTGATCGGGGACCTGGAAACAGACAGCGAGTTTTCAAAACGGATCTATAAGTATCTCATAAACGGCGGTTCTGTCACAGGAAAGGAGCTGTGCCTGGCCCTGTATTCCCAGAATATCCTGGCTTACGATGAGACGGAGGTCCGGATGCTGGAGGCCAACGGAGACGAGTATGCCTTCCAGTTCATCCGCCAGAAGATCTCGGATATTGAGATCACCCCGGCCCAGCTGGCCCTGGATCCCTGTTCGGCCGGATGCGTGGTGACCGATGTGAAGACGGGAGAGGTACGGGCCCTGGTGACGTATCCCAGCTATGACAACAATAAGTTTTCCGGTACAGTGGATGCGGAATACTACAATAAGCTGAACAACGACATGTCCCTGCCGCTGTTCAACAATGCGACCCAGGCCCAGAAAGCCCCGGGCTCCACGTTTAAGCCCATCATGGCCGTGGCCGCCCTGGAGGAAAAGGCCATCGGTCTTTCTGAAACAGTCAACTGTACAGGTATGTACCAGGAGATCACCCCCCATATGAGGTGCTGGATCTATCCGGGCCAGCACGGCCCACTGGATGCGGAGCACGGCATCATGAATTCCTGCAACGTGTTCTTTGCAGACATGGGTCACCGGCTCTCCATGGATGAGAACGGCACGTATTCTCCGGAGCTGGGAATCGAAAAGATCCGGAAATATGCGGCCATGTTCGGGCTGGACGAGACCTCGGGCATTGAGATCTCAGAAAAGAGTCCCCAGATGACCACAGAAAAGCCGGAGGCCTCCTCCATCGGCCAGGCCAACCATTCCTACTCCAATGTGCAGCTGGCCCGTTACATCACGGCCATTGCCAACCGGGGAACGGTATTTAAGCTGAGCCTTCTGGATAAGCTCACCGATTCCCAGGGGAATCTGATCACCGATTATACGCCGGAGGTACGGTCCACCGTGGACATTGCCGATTCCACCTGGAACGTGGTCCACAGCGGTATGAGAAAGGTGATCTCCGACGGCTCGGCCAAGAAGATCTTCAGCGATCTGGAGGTGGATATTGCCGGTAAGACGGGTACAGCTGAGGAATTGAAAAACGGCCATATCATCAACCATGCCTTCTTCGTGTCCTTTGCGCCCTACCAGGATCCGGAGATCGCTGTGACCGTCAACATTCCTTACGGCTATTCCTCGTCCAACGCGGCCACGGCGGCCAAGAATATCTACCGGTATTACTACGGCTATACAGATCTGGATTATATCTTAAACAACAGCGCTCTGAACGTTTCCAATGTGGAGATCGGAGACTGATGCCAAGGGATCCGGGACTTTTATAGTAAAAAGGAGGCTTCTTTCATGCAGAACCCAGTGGTCATAAAGGGAAATAAGGCCGGGATGACGGTGTACCTGGATCCGGCCCTTCCCTTTACAGAGCTTTTGGAGGCGGTAAAAAAGAAATTCAGGGAGACGGCCCGGTTCTGGGGCTCTGCCCAGATGACCCTGACCCTGGAGGGAAGGAGGCTGTCGCCGGAGGAGGAATTTTCTGTGGTCAACGCCATCACAGAAAATTCCGGGATCGAGATCCTGTGCCTCATCGACGCGGATGCGGAACGGATCCGCAGGTGCGAGAAGGCGTTAAATGAAAAGCTCATGGAGCTTTCCGCCAGCACGGGCCAGTTTTATAAAGGGAATCTGAGGAACGGGGACGTCCTGGAATCCGAGGCCAGCATCGTCGTCATCGGCGACGTGGACTGCGGGGCCAGGGTATCGGCTAAAGGAAACATCATTATCCTTGGGACCTTAAAGGGAACGGCCCAGGCAGGCCTGTCTGGAAACAGGAATGCCGTGGTGGTGGCCATGGAGATGGCGCCCTCCCAGGTAAGGATCTCGGATCTTGCGTTCCAGAAGGCAGAAAAGGGGCGGCTCCTGGGCTGGGGGCCCATGATGATTCTTGTCAAAAATGGGCGGATTTGTTCGGAACCCATAAAAAAGAGCTTTTTAAGTGCACTAAATTTCATTTAGGACTGGAAAATTTTCTGTTTATCATGTAAAATAGAATAGATAAGCAGTAACTGTCCTCCAGATCCTGGACGGCTGCTGCCACAACTGAATACAGGAGGATATTCTTATGAGTGAAGTCATTGTTGTTACATCCGGTAAAGGGGGTGTAGGCAAGACGACGACCTCTGCGAATGTCGGAACTGGTCTTGCCATGCTGGGGGAAAAGGTCGTACTGATCGATACCGATATCGGCCTCAGGAACCTGGACGTGGTCATGGGACTGGAAAACCGCATCGTCTACAATCTGGTGGACGTCGTGGAGGGCAACTGTCGTATGAAGCAGGCCCTTATAAAAGACAAAAGATATCCGAACCTGTTTTTACTTCCCTCTGCCCAGACCAGGGACAAGTCTTCCGTGTCCCCGGGCCAGATGAAAAAGCTGGTGGACGATCTGAGGGAGGAATTCGATTTTATTCTTCTGGACTGTCCGGCAGGGATCGAGCAGGGCTTTAAAAATGCCATTGCGGGAGCCGACAGGGCCTTTGTGGTCACTACGCCGGAGGTTTCTGCCATCCGTGATGCCGACCGGATCATCGGTCTTCTGGAGGCCAGCGAGATCACTAAAACCGATCTCATCGTCAACCGGATCCGCATGGATATGGTGCGGAGGGGCGATATGATGTCCATTGAGGATGTGACGGACATTCTGGGGATCCCGATCCTGGGAGCCATTCCCGACGACGCCCAGATCGTCGTTTCCACCAACCAGGGAGAGCCGATCGTAGGCATGAACCCCTTTGCGGGACAGGCCTACCTCAATATCTGCAGACGGGTGCTTGGTCAGGAGGTACCCCTGATGGATCTTGAGAAGAGCAGGGGGATCTTTTCCAGGTTCCAGGGATTTCTAAAGCGGGCCTAGGGAATGGTAAATCTGTTGGAAATCCTGACAAAGAGGAACTCCGGGACCATCGCAAAAAAGCGGCTCCAGTTTTTACTTATCTCGGACCGGGCCGGATGTACGCCGGAGATCCTTGAAATGATCAAGGACGATATGATAAAAGCCATATCAAAATACATGGAGATCGATACGGATGGGCTGGAGATCAAGATCACCCAGATGGATGGGCCCGGGACCTGCGGACGTATTCCGGTCCTCTATGCCAGCATCCCCATCCGTGTCCTCAGCACAAAGGGGACTTTTCTTTAAATGTTTTCAGAGTACAATTTCAGAAACTATAATTTCCGGCTGCTGTTTTATGTGCTGGCCCTGAATCTTGTGGGCGTTGTGGTCATAAACAGCGCCGTAGGCGGTGACAGAAGCTACGTGAACCGCCAGCTCATCGGCCTGTTCGGAGGCTTGATGTTAGCCATCGCCATCTCGCTGATGGATTACCGGAAGCTGATGAAATGCTGCGGTCTGGTGTATATCGGCTGTGTGGGAATTCTCCTGGCGGTGATCGTTGCGGGCCAGCTGGGCGGCTTTGGGGGCGGCTCCAGACGGTGGATCGACCTGCCTGTCATCGGCCGGTTCCAGCCCTCGGAGTTTGTGAAGATCGGACTGATCTTTTTCTTCTCCTGGTTCCTTCAGAAGAACCAGGAGAAGATCAACCGGCCATCGGTGCTGGTGACGGCGGCAGTGCTGGCGGCGGTGCCTCTGGCTCTGATCTTAAAGCAGCCGGACCTGTCCACCAGCATCGTGATCGTTTTCTTTATCCTCTGCCTGATCTATATGGCTGGGATCAGCTATAAGTGGATCGCGGGCGCCCTGGCTGTGGCGGTGCCCTCCCTGGCCCTGGTGGTCTGGCTGGCAGAACACAATATGATGCCCTTTCTGGAGCCTTATCAGATAAACCGGATCCTGGCCTTTATCAATCCCGGAAAATATGCGGAGCTGAACCTCCAGCAGGATAATTCCAAAATGGCCATCGGCTCTGGCCGTCTTTACGGAAAAGGGCTTTTTAACGACACAGCCATTTCAGTTAAAAATGGAAATTTTTTGTCAGAAGAGCATACAGACTTTATCTTTTCCGTCATCGGCGAAGAGCTGGGCTTTATCGGCTGTATGATCGTCCTGCTGCTGTTCCTCCTGTTTGTTTTTGAGTGCCTGAGGATGGCATCCAGGGCGAGGGACATGGCCGGGAGGCTGTTTTGTACTGGTATGGCTGCCCTGGTGGGATTCCAGTCCTTTACCAATATTGCAGTTGCCACCGGCGTATTTCCCAACACAGGCCTTCCGCTGCCGTTCATCAGCTATGGTGTCAGCTCCCTGGCAAGTCTTTATATAGGAATAGGTATTTTACTCAATGTCGGTTTACAGCAAAGAAAATTGGAATTTTAGGAGGGAACCGTATGAATGTAGGATTGATCGCACATGATTCCAAGAAAAAACTGATGCAGAATTTCTGCATTGCTTACAAGGGTATTTTATGTAAGCACAACCTTTATGCCACCGGTACCACCGGTAAGCTGATCGAGGAGGTCACCAACTTAAACGTTCATAAATACCTGCCCGGACATCTGGGCGGAGAGCAGCAGATGGGAGCCCAGATCGAGAGCAACGATATGGACCTGGTGATCTTTTTGCGGGATCCCTTATCGCCCAAGTCCCATGAGCCAGACGTCAATAAGGCCGTAAGGCTCTGTGACATCCACAACGTTCCCCTGGCTACCAACCTGGCTACGGCAGAGCTGCTCATTAAGGCCCTGGACCGGGGAGATCTGGAATGGCGGGAAATGTACAAATGATCATAGACGGAAAGCACAGACGACCCAGAGCCGTTCTTCTTGTCACAGCCCTTGTAATTCTGGTCACCGGCTGCGGGAAGAAGAGCGGCCTGGAGCATGCGTATTCGTATGACGACCGTGCCGTCCGCTTTACGGCAGAGGATGGAGATGGCCGGGCTCCCGGCTTTGCCGCTGGACTGGCCGTGCCAAAAGAAGGAGACGACAGCCCTGGAGAGGGAGAGACGGCTCTTTCGGCCAGGGCTGCCGGAGTTTTAAGCCTGGATGGAGGAACGGCCCTTTACCAGCAGGCTCTGACAGAACGGATGAATCCGGCCAGCACCACCAAGGTCATGACGGCCATCGTGGCTTTAAAATACGGGAATCTGTCGGATCTTGTGACGGTACCGGAGGAAGCCGTCATAACGGAATCCGGCTCCTCCATGGCCGGTGTGGTCCCTGGAGACCAGATGTCCCTGGAAGACCTGCTTTACGGGCTGATGATCCCCTCGGGCAACGATGCGGCCAATGCCATTGCCGTCCATGTGGGAGGCTCCATTGAGGGCTTCGTATCCATGATGAATCAGGAGGCGGCCCGCCTGGGAGCCACGGGGACCCACTTTGTCAATGCCAACGGCCTTACGGATCCGGACCATTATACCACAGCCTACGATCTGTATCTGATGTTCCATGAGGCACTGTCCTACGATACGTTCCGGACCATCATCGGGACCCACGATCATACGGCAGTCTATATGGGCAGCGATGGAAGCCAGAAAACGGCCTCCTGGACCGTAGGGAATTATTATATGAATGGAAAGGCCGAAACGCCGGAGGGACTGGCGGTCTTTGGCGGAAAGACCGGGACAACAAAGGCGGCCGGGTACTGTCTTATTATGGGGACCAGGACAGAGGATGGGAGAGAATACGCCTCTGTGATCATGGGAGCTGACAGCCGGGCGCACCTTTATGAGGACATGACAAATATTATTTCCAAAATTGACAAATAGTCGTTGCAATTTTTAAGCAAATAGTCTATAATCATATCATAATCAAACGATTTTTTATACAAATTATATAAAATCCAAGGAGGAGATCGTTATGGTGCAGATTATCGCTGGAAAAAAAGGAAAAGGCAAAACAAAATATTTACTGGATATGGCTAACAATGCCGTAAAAGAATCCAAGGGTTCTATCGTATATTTAGATAAAAGCTCCAAGCATATGTATGAACTGAGCAACAAGATCCGTCTGATCAATGTTGCGGAGTTCCCGGTACATAGCGCTGAGGCTTTTGTTGGTTTTATCTGCGGAATCATTTCCCAGGATCATGATCTGGAGGTTATGTATCTGGACAGCTTCTTAAAACTTGCCGGTCTGGAGGGCGAAGATATTTCTGCAACCCTGGCTGAGCTTGACCAGGTAAGTACAAAATACCATGTAAACTTTGTACTTAGCATTTCTATGGACGGAGAAGAGCTTCCTGCTTCCGCAAAGGATATGGTTCTGGTGGCCTTATAAAATAACCGCTCCTTCGTAAGAATACAAATGGCATGAACAAGAAATTGTTTATGCCATTTTTTTGGCGGAATTTCCCCAGAAACTTGAACTTTCCAGTTAATCCATATATAATAGGGAAGATATGAAAAAAGCACTCTGAACGGAGGGAGCAGTTGGCAAAAAAGAAAAAGAACAAAAAGGTGATCCGGTACCGCCGGCCCTTGAATATAAATGTGGGAATGATCATCTTCGCCCTTATCTTCGCGTACATGGCCTTTTATGTATATACGTATGTGCGGAGAGAAAAGATCGAGTTTTATGAGGTGCCTGAGGGCAGCATCGTCAACGACCAGCGCCACACAGGCATTGCGTTCCGGACGGAAACTGTAAAATATACGGAGCAGGCAGGGAACATCAATTTCTATCTGCGGGAGGGAAAAAAGGCCGCAGTGGGCACCAGGGTCTATTCGGTGGATGAGACGGGAAAGCTTTCGGAGCTTCTGGCAGAAAAGACCGACGGCTCAGTGGCCTTATCCAGGGACAACCTTACGTCTTTAAAAAAACAGCTTTCCTCCTTCAGCCAGACCTTTACGGAAAACGATTTTAAGACCGTTTACGATACCAGGTATACGCTGGATTCGGAGGTCCTGGAATACGTCAGCGTGGACGCCCTGAAAAACCTGGACAGCGTTGTGGAGGAAATGGGCGTGAACTTTGTCCAGGTAAGGGCCGACCAGTCGGGGATCGTTTCGTATATGGTGGATTCCCTGGAGGGAGTGGCTCCGAACCAGGTAACGGAGGAGATGTTCGACCGGTCTGGTTATACGAAGAATATCCTGAAATCCGGGAAGCTGGTGGGCGTGGGGGAACCGGCCTATAAGCTGGTCACTTCCAGCGACTGGTCCCTGGTCTTCCAGATGACCGAGGAGGACGCGGCTCTTTATAACGGGAAGACCTCGCTGACTGTGAAATTTGCTGGGAAGGATCTGAAGACCCCCGGCGCATTTTCCATGATCACCGGAGGGGACGGGAAGACCTACGGAAAGCTGGATTTTTCCAAATATATGGAGCAGTTCATTTCAGACCGTTTTGTGGATTTTGAGATCATCACCGAGGAGGTGACCGGACTTAAGATCCCAAAGAGCGCCGTCACAGATGTGGAGTTTTATCTGATCCCTAAAGAATTCCTGGCCGGAGGCGGCAAGGGCTTTTTAAAGGAAACGTATACGGAAAACGGGGCTGGAGCCGTTCTTGTGTCCTGCGATATCTATAATGCAGACGATACGTATTACTATGTGGATGCCGGGGAGAACAGCGAATTTAAGCCTGGAGATTATCTGGTGAAGGAAAACTCCCAGGACCGGTACCAGATAGGGGCCAAGGCTGCGGTAACAGGAGTTTACAACATCAATAAGGGCTATACGGATTTCAGAAAGGTCGAGATCCTGACGTCCAGCGACGAGTACGACATTGTGGCCAGGGGCACGGATTACGGCCTTTCGGTCTATGACCATATTGTATTGGATGCCAGGGCTGTAAGAGCCAATGGCATCGTCATTTATCAGTAACCGGAGGAGAATCATGTCAGTAGCAGAAAATTTAAAAACCATAAGAGAACGTGTGGACGCTGCCTGTGAACGGGCGGGAAGAAGGCCGGAGGAGGTCGCTCTGATCGCGGTCAGCAAGACAAAGCCCCTGTCCATGCTCCAGGAGGCCTACGAGGCCGGAGCCAGGGATTTTGGGGAAAATAAAGTACAGGAGATCCTGGAAAAATATCCGGAGATGCCGGAGGACGCCAGATTCCATATGATCGGCCATTTGCAGACCAACAAGGTGAAGCAGGTGGTGGGAAAGGCAGTTCTGATCCATTCCGTGGACAGCCTGCATCTGGCAGAAAAGATCGAGCAGGAGGCGGCAAAGAGAGATCTGACCGCAGACATCCTTCTGGAGGTCAATGTGGCCAGGGAGGAGAGTAAGTTTGGCCTGATGCTGGAGGAGGTGATCCCCCTTCTGGAAGAGGTAAAAAACCTCCCTCACGTCCGGGTAAGGGGACTTATGACCATCGCTCCCAATGTCGAAAATCCAGAAGAAAATCGAAAACATTTTAAGAAATTATATCAATTATATGTTGACATCAAAAGTAAAAACATTGATAATGGTACCATGAGTGTGCTTTCTATGGGCATGACCGGTGATTTTGAGGTCGCTGTGGAAGAAGGAGCCACCATGATAAGAGTAGGGACCGGTATTTTTGGTTCCAGACAGATTGGAGAGAAGAAAGAATGAGTTTCCTGAACAAACTGATGGATTCTATGCGGTTAAGCGAAGACAGTGATGACGATTACTTCTTAGATGACGACTATGAGGATGACGATAAACCTGCGAAAAAGGGATTGTTCAAGAAGGACAGCTACGAGGACGATTATGACGAGCCGGAGGTACAGAAACCCAGGTTCCTGCCAAGAGCCACATCCAATAACAAGGTGGTTCCCATGCGCAGGGGGATGGAGGTTTCCCTGATCAAGCCAACATCCCTGGAGGATGCCAGAGAGATCTGTGATTATCTTCTGGCCGGAAAGGCTGTGGTCCTCAATATGGAGGGGATCCACACGGAGACAGCCCAGAGGATCATCGACTTTACCTCTGGAGCCACCTATTCCATGGACGGAAATCTTCAGAAGATATCCAACTACATATTTATCGCAACCCCGCAGTCTGTTGAGCTTTCCGGAGACTTCCAGGATCTGCTTTCCGGCGGAAACATCGACGTGTCCGGTCTCAATATCCACTTATAGGATGACCATGGAAAAAGAAGAACAGCTTTTCAGAAAAAGAGTCCTGGAGCTGGCGGAGCTGTGTTTTCACAGGGACATGCCCTCCAATACGGATTTCCTGAATTTAAATGAGCAGACAATTTTCCAGAGCATTTCTGGCACGCTGCCGCCGGTGAGATACGTTCTCGCCGGCGGCTTCCCAGGGGCAGAAAGGAAGGTTGTCTGTTTTCTTCCATCCTACAAGGAGGAGCTGGAGGACCCGCCCTTTGAATGCCTGCGGATCTCGGCCCGGAATAAAAAGTTTTCCGGGGAGCTGACCCACCGGGATTTCCTGGGGGCCCTGATGAACCTGGGAATCGAGAGGGCTATGATCGGGGATATCGTGATAAAGGACCTGGACGGATATGTGATGGTCCTGAAAAAGATCAGCCGCTACGTGCTGGAGAATCTGGATACGGTGGGCCGCACAGCTGTGGAGGCTGCGGTCTGGGAGGGGGCAGAAGAGCTCCTGGAGCCGGAATATGAAGAGGTGGCGGGAACGGTGAGCTCCGTGCGCCTGGATGCCATTGTGGCCCTCTGCGGCCGCGTATCCAGAACGAAGGCTGCCGGTCTGATCGCCGGAGAGAAGGTTTTTATCAACGGCCAGGCTGTTCTTTCTCCCTCCCGTCAGATGGAGCCCGGAGAGATCCTGTCCATCCGCGGTGTGGGAAAATTCCTCTTTTCAAGGAACGGAGGACAGACGAAAAAGGGGCGGATCTCCGTCACGTTCTTAAAATACCGATGAAGACAGAAGGAGGAACTATCATGGCGGTTTTAGAAATGGAAGAGGGAAGGATGCAGGTATGCCGGGATGGAGCTCCCATCTACGACATCGTCCTGGAGGACAGCTTTGACCGTCTCCCGGAGGAAATGGAAAGGCTGGGAAGCCAGGGGAGAAAGCTCTGTATCGTTACAGACTCCAACGTGGCTCCCCTGTATCTGGAGGCGGTGGAAAAGCTCCTTTCCGGATGCTTCAGCCAGGTGACGTCCTACGTTTTTCCCGCAGGCGAGGAGCATAAAAACCTGGATACGGTGAAGCGCGTTTACGAACACCTGATCCAGAACCGGTTTGATCGGAAGGACTGGCTGGCGGCCCTTGGAGGCGGCATCACAGGCGACCTGTGCGGGTTCACTGCGGCCACCTATTTAAGAGGCGTGGACTTTATCCAGATCCCCACCACCCTGCTTTCCCAGGTGGATTCCAGCATCGGCGGAAAGACAGGCGTGGATTTTGACTGCTATAAAAACATGGTGGGTGCTTTCCATATGCCGAAGCTGGTGTATGCCAATGTGTCGGCTTTAAAGACCCTGCCTCCGGAGCAGTTTTCCGCCGGTATGGGCGAGGTCATCAAGCATGGGCTGATCCGGGACCAGGAGTATTATGAGTGGATCCTGGAAAATAAGGAGGCAGTCCGGAACCGGGAGCTTTCTGTATGCCGGAGGCTGATCTGCGGGAGCAACCGGATCAAGCGGCAGGTGGTGGAGGCCGATCCCACCGAGCAGAACGAGCGGGCCGTTTTAAATTTCGGCCATACTTTGGGCCATGCAGTGGAAAAATTAAAGGATTTTTCCATGCTCCATGGCCACTGTGTTGCCCTGGGAGCCCTGGCGGCCCTGGATATCTGTGTGAAGCGGGGAATGGTGCCGGAGGCAGAGGCTGACCGGTACAGGGAGACCATGGAATACTTTGATATGCCTGTATCCGTAGGCGGCCTTACAAAAGAGGCTGTGGTGGCGGCTACAAAGAATGATAAGAAAATGGAGGCCGGGGTCATCAAGTTCATCCTTCTGGACCGCCTGGGCCACGCCTATGTGGACCGGACTGTGACCGACGAGGAAATGAAGGACGCTCTGGACGCTGTTATGGAGCGCCCGGGAGAAAAATAATCCTGCCCCGGGATTTCAGATAAGGAGAATGACATGAACAGCTTGTGGAAACGGTACGGGCTTTTCGGTCTCCTGACGGCCCTGGCGGTGGGGCTGGACCAGTGGACGAAACGGCTGGCTGTGGAGAATTTAATGGGGAACGGCCCCTTTGTGATCTGGGATGGGGTATTTGAGCTTTTGTATTCGGAAAACCGGGGGGCAGCCTTCGGGATCCTTCAGGGAAAGCACGCCTTCTTTTTCCTGGTGGCTGCGGCGGTGATCGTTGTGGTCCTTCTGTTCCTTTACCGGATGCCATGGAGCCGGCGGTATATGCCGCTGTATTTTTCCATGGTGCTCCTGACCTCCGGGGCCGTGGGAAATATGATCGACCGGGCCGTCCAGGGATATGTGGTGGACTTCCTCTATTTCAGTCTCATTGATTTCCCGATCTTTAACGTGGCAGACTGCTACGTGGTGACTGCGGCCGTCCTTCTGGTCCTTCTGACTGGCTTTTACTATAAGGAAGGGGAGCTGGACTTCTTTTCCGGGAAGGAGAAGGCCAGGTGAAGAAAGAGATCTTTGTGACGGAGGAGGCCTCCGGCGACCGGGTCGATAAATTTTTGTCGGAGCAGTGTGAGGAATATTCCCGTTCCTTTCTCCAGAAGCTCATGAAATCCGGCGGCGTTTTTGCAGACGGCCGTCCGGTAAAGGCCAGTTACAGGGTGTCGGAAGGCGACCGGCTGACCTTTGAGGTGCCGGAGGCGGTGGAGCCGGAGATCCTGGCTGAAAACATCCCCCTGGATATCCTTTATGAGGACCGCGACGTGATCCTGGTGAATAAGCCCAAGGGCATGGTGGTCCATCCGGCGGCCGGTCATTATACGGGCACGCTTGTAAACGCTTTGATGTACCACTGCCGGGAGGATCTGTCCGGGATCAACGGCGTCCTGCGTCCTGGGATCGTCCACCGCATTGACATGGATACCACTGGTGTCCTCATCGCCTGCAAAAACGACCAGGCCCACAATTCCATTGCCGCCCAGCTGAAGGAGCATTCCATAACCAGACGGTACCAGGCCATTGTCCATGGAGTGGTGAAGGAGGACGAGGGTGTCGTAGACGCCCCCATTGGCCGCCATCCCCAGGACAGGAAAAAAATGTGCATCAACCACCAGAACGGCAAGTCTGCGGTGACCCATTACCGGGTGCTGAAGCGCTTTTCGGGCTTTACCCATATTGAGTGCCGTTTGGAAACGGGCCGTACCCATCAGATCCGTGTCCATATGGCGAGCCTGGGACACCCTCTGCTGGGAGACCAGGTCTATGGACCGGCCAGGTGCCCGTATAAGCTCCAGGGCCAGACCCTTCATGCCGGGATCCTGGGCTTCATCCATCCCACGACAGGAGCGTATATGGAATTTACGGCCCCGCTTCCGGAATATTTTAAACACCTTCTGGAGGTCCTTCCGGGAGCGTAAGTAAAGACAGGGCACAGCAGGAACCGGCTGTTTTTCGGACAAGGAGCGGACGGCTCCATGGAGGATGCCTGCCTGGAAATGCGGGAAACAAATACTTGACAAATCCCCAGCAAGTGCTATACTAGTGCATAAGTTCAAACAGCAACACGAAGACAGGAAGAGTAAGCTTTAGGAAATGTCCAGAGAGGAGCGCCCTGTGCTGAAAGCGCTTTACAGGACCTTTGGCTGAAGACCGCCCTGGAGTGTCCCTTAATCGGGAACGGTGATTCCGTTATCATCAGAAATAAGAGGTATGGGCCTTATATACGGCTCGTGCTAGCAGGGTGGAACCGCGGGTAAACTCGTCCCTTGCCATAGACAGAACGTCTGTGGCAGGGGATTTTTTATGTTATAAGCAAGTACACCCTATGACATAAAAAGCGGGTGCCTGTTTTCCATATATTGAAAAGGAGAGATACAATGAAAGTTACACTGAAGGACGGCTCTGTAAAAGAGTACGCACAGCCCATGGCTGTCATTGACATTGCAAAAGATATCAGCGAAGGCCTGGCAAGAATGGCCTGTGTGGCAGAGATCAACGGGGAAGAGGCAGATCTGAGGACTGTGGTGGATTCTGACTGCCAGTTAAATATCCTGACTGCCAAGGACGCCGAGGGCCTGGCAGCCCTTCGCCATACAGCCAGCCACGTGATGGCCCAGGCCATTAAGCGTTTATGGCCCGATACGAAGCTGGCCATCGGTCCGTCCATTGCCGACGGCTTCTATTATGATGTGGATCCGGTGAATCCCATTACTGCCGATGACTTGGAAAAAATCGAGGCTGAAATGAAGAAGATCATCAAGGAGGCCCTGCCGCTGGAGCGCTTCGAGCTCCCCAGAGCCGAGGCCATCGCCCTTATGAAGGAGAAGGACGAGCCCTATAAGGTGGAACTGATCGAGGACCTTCCCGAGGATTCCGTTATCAGCTTCTATAAGCAGGGCGAATTTACAGACCTGTGCGCCGGCCCCCATCTGATGACCACAAAGGAGATCGGCAAGGCGTTCAAGCTCATGAACATTGCAGGCGCTTACTGGCGCGGCAGTGAAAAAAATAAGATGCTCACAAGGATCTATGCCACTGCCTTTCAGAAAAAAGAGGATCTGGAGGCCTATGTGACCATGATGGAGGAGGCCAAAAAGCGTGACCACAGAAAGCTGGGCCGCGAGCTGGGCCTGTTCATGATGCATGAGGCTGGTCCGGGCTTCCCGTTCTTCCTTCCCAAGGGAATGATCTTAAAGAACACACTGCTGGATTACTGGCGTGAGATCCATAAGAAGGCCGGTTATGTGGAAATCTCCTCCCCGATCATCATGAACCGGAAGCTCTGGGAGAATTCCGGTCACTGGGATCATTACAAGGACAACATGTATACGACGGTCATCGATGACGAGGATTATGCCGTAAAGCCCATGAACTGTCCGGGCGGTATTCTTGTATATGCGTCTGAGCCCCGTTCCTACCGGGATCTTCCCATCCGTATGGGAGAGATCGGTCTGGTACACCGCCACGAAAAATCCGGCCAGCTCCATGGCCTCATGCGTGTGCGCTGCTTCAACCAGGACGATGCCCATATTTTCATGATGCCGGAGCAGATCCGCGATGAGATCAAGGGCGTGGCCCAGCTCATCGACAGCGTATACAAGCTGTTCGGCTTTGAGTATCATGTGGAGCTGTCCACAAGACCGGAGGACTCCATGGGAAGCGACGAGGACTGGGAGATGGCTACAAGTGCGCTCCAGGGCGCCCTGGATGATCTGGGCCTGAACTATGTGGTCAACGAGGGTGACGGCGCCTTCTATGGTCCCAAGATCGACTTCCATCTGGTTGACTGCATCGGAAGGACCTGGCAGTGCGGAACCATCCAGCTGGATTTCCAGATGCCCCAGAGATTTAACCTGGAGTACATCGGCGCGGATGGAGAGAAGCACAGACCCATCATGATCCACCGCGTGGCCTTTGGCTCTGTGGAGCGTTTCATCGGCATCCTCATCGAGCACTTTGCCGGTGCATTCCCCACCTGGCTGGCTCCGGTACAGGTAAAGGTGCTTCCCATCTCTGAGAAGTATGAGGAATACGCAAAGTCCGTAAAGGCCCAGCTGGATGAGGCCGGGATCCGCGCAGAGATCGATCTCCGCTCTGAGAAGATCGGCTACAAGATCCGCGAGGCCCAGACCCAGAAGATCCCCTATATGCTGGTCGTAGGACAGAAGGAGGAGGCCGACGGTACGGTTTCCGTAAGAAGCCGCTTCAAGGGCGACGAGGGCTCCAGAGAGCTTTCTGGTTTTATCTCTGATGTGAAAGAGGAGATCGCCGGAAGAGTGAACCGGCCGGTGGAAGTGGAGAAGAAAGAAGTAAAATAGAAACGTAGTTGAATGATTTTTATTCCGCTTTGGCCATAGAAAGAGTCTGCGAAAAAACAAATCGTGTTTTTTCGCAGACTCTTTTATAGATTGTCAATTTTGCAGCATTCTAAAATGAATTCTCCAAGTTCTGTAATAGTGCATCCCTGTTTGGTCTTCATAACTTGAATATAAGATTTACTAGAAAGTTCCGCTAAAGTTGTCCGTACTTGATGCGGGGTAAGTGAAACTCCTTGCTCCCCTAGCAGAATAAGAATTTTATTTCTTCCTACATGGGGATGTTTTTTTACAATATCTAAGATTGCTTTATCCGAACGTGATAGTTCCGCTTTTTTGTATGGCCTACAATCAATATAAGAAGGTAGCTGGGCAAGGGTCAGTTTTTTTCCATTAAAAACATGATGGAAATATAGACATAAATTAACCAGTTCTTTCATGTTTCCTGGATAATCGTAATCAATGAGAAATTCCAGTAACTGATTAGTAAATATAGATTCTACCCCTTGAAAATTTCCAGGGGTTAATTCGTTTAAAATATATTCATAAAATATAGGAATCATTTCTTTCAACTCCCTAATAGGATTAAGTTTTAAAGACAGGGTGTTAAGCTGAAAGAATAACTCGTTCAAAAAAAGGCCGGAGGAGATTTGTTCTTTAATATCACCGCTGTAAGAGCAGATAAAACGTACTGGATGGTAGTCTTTGGAAGTAAAATCAGTGTTAATTTTTCCAAGGACAGAACTTAAAAAAAACTGAAATTCCATAGAAGCTCGTTCCAAATGATCTATAAATAGGGTAGCAGGATTGCCGTCGCTTATTAGAGCTTCTAAATCAGAATATGAGTTTATGGGAGATGATATAGGATGACCAGCATCCAGTGTAAGAAAAGGTATATCATCACTGACCGAGTTTGCATGAACGTATTGCGCTAAATGTTTTTGAAATAATCCATCTTCCCCCAGCAGCAGAACAGGAAATGAGGATTCTGAAAATGAAGATAGAGTGCGAAAAATATAAGAAATACGGCGGTTTTGGAATATACGATGGCTTAGACTGCTGCCAGGGTCTAAGACTGTATATTTTTTGCTCTTTTTTATATTCCATAATGGGGCAGTAACTGGGTAGCGTGAGGAGAGGCCATCCAAAAGGAAAAGGTATCTAAGACTCCGATTAGATATCTCAAAGGAATCAGCTAGAAATAAAGAAAACTTGTCCCCATTTTCATTTGAAAGAGAAGCTGGTGTTCCAGAAAGAAGTTCGTTAAAAGTAATAAAATTACCTTGCTCTCTTAAAAGGTCAGTTAATATATGTTTTTTAACATGCCCACGGTCCGATTGTAAAGAGGAACAGAAGGTATGGTTGGCCATTTCAATAGAGCCGCAGGCATCAACAACGCAGATTCCAAGGTTCATTGTATCTAAAATCTTATCGCGAACGGTAAAATAACGCATAGATTCCTCAGATCGCAAATCAATATGTCTCATAAAATTGCTGATATATCCAGCATAGTTATTAGTTACATAATTCAAAAGTATTTCGGGAAGATGAAAATAATTGATAATAAAGCACAAAGTAGCAATATCTACATTGCGGTTGCCTATATCAATTACATTTCTAATTGTGGAAGGAACAAATCTGGACTCTCCGGGTGTGATGGCATGATGGAAAGATGAATCCGGTAAGGGTCCTCCTGGATAGTAAATGGTATAGATATATTGCGTGAAACCAAGATCTTGTAACGATTTTAAAACTGCTTCACAATTCTTTTTCCTATCACTTACAATACACACTTTAGAGAGGGAGGGAATTTCTAAAATTTTATGAATATGTGTATAGTTTAGTTCTCGTACGCATTGCTTTGAGCATATGCCTTTTTCTTTTATAATTTCATTGACTCTGGATTCGCAGAGAGCAGAGGAAAAAAGCACAAGCTGGTATTTTGTAATCACTTCCGGGTTTAACTGATCAATTTGAATGCTGTCAAAATCCAGATGAGATGAAAAAATAGCGGATAAATATGGAAGAATTCCAAGCTTGGCTGAAGAGTCAATATATAATAAAAGAACTTGAGGTTTCATTTCGAATCTTTCCTTTCTGTAATTAGGTGATTTTTAATTATAATAATACTTTATTGGGATAATTTCAACCAAAAACTGTAAAATAATTCGAAATAACGATTTAATAGAGAAAATAAATTTTAAATTACTTGAAAATAATGTATTATTATGATAATAGTATCGTATAAAGTCGAATATCAATTATTAGAAAAGGAGGATCTTATGAAAGCCATAACAAATGGAACAATTATGACGATTACAAAAGGTATAATACCGAATGGAACTGTACTGATTAATGATAAGAAAATAGTGGCGGTAGGAGAAAATGTTCCTGTGCCGGAAGGCTGCGAGATTATTGATGCGCATCATGGGATTATAACTCCAGGATTTATTGACTGTCATACACATATTTCTACATTCGGAGAATTAAAAACAATGCCTGGTCTCCAGGTAGACGGAAACGAGGGATCAGATCCAATTACACCTCATGTTCGTGCGCTGGATGCCATATATCCAGAAGATCCTGCGATAGCTAAAGCCAGGGCCGCAGGTTTTACTACGGTCTATACAGGACCGGGTTCTGCCAATGTGATTGGAGGAACAGGTATCGCCATGAAGCTTAGGGGGCATACGGCTGAAGAGATGGTGATTCCAGGTACGGAAGCGATGAAATTTGCGCTGGGTGAAAATCCCAAAAGATTCTATGGATTGGAAAGAAAAACTGCCCCGTGGACACGCATGGGAACAGCGGCAATTTTACGGGAAGCATTATACAACGCAAAAAATTATGCAGATAAATTGGACGAGGCGAAAAATGATCCAGCTAAATCGCCAGATCGGGATTTTAAATTAGATGCATTGGTTCCGGTAGTTCGAGGAAAACAGCGGGTTCGAATTCACTGCCACCGGGCAGATGATATTGCAACAGCCGTCCGCATTGGAAAAGAATACGGTTTAGACTTTACATTGGAGCATGCGACAGAGGGCTACCTTGTTAAGGATTTAATTGCAGAAAATCACTTGTACTGTGTGGTTGGTCCATTACTCTTAGATCCATTAAAACAGGAGGTGTGGGGGTTAAAGCTGGAGACTGCTGGAATATTAACAGATGCAGGGATTAAGGTATGCTTGACAGCTGATACTTCAGGAGGTACTGCGTGGCTTCCGGTAGAAGCTGGGTTATTAACTCGACGTGGTCTTTCAGAAGAGGATGCCTTGAGAGGTTTAACCATATATCCTGCAGAGGTTTTGAGGTTAGATCATCGGATTGGATCAATAGAGCCAGGAAAAGATGCAGATATTGCAATTTTTGATGGCAACCCATTAAGCAGTCTCTCTCTTTGCCAGATGACAATGATTGAGGGAGAGATCGTATTTCGGAGGGAGAGAGATGTATGATTGCAATAAAGGCACGTACCATAAATACAATCACAAGAGGGATTCTTGAAAATGGTTCGATTTTAATCGAAAATGGAAAAATTATCGATGTAGGAGAAAATCTGGATGTTTCCCAGGCGGCGGAGATAATTGAATTGGATAATGGATATGTGATGCCTGGATTAATTGATTGTCATACTCATTTGTCAGTTCACCAGCATCTAGTGACAAATCCAGGAAGTCTTTTGGATGTAAATGAAGGATCGGATCCGATTACACCGCAAATTCATGCAATTGATGCATTTAATCCTTAGGATCCGGCAATCCCGTTAGTTAGGAGTGCGGGATTCACCACAATTTATACTGGTCCAGGATCAGCCAACTGTATTGGTGGACAAGGTTTCGCACTAAAGCTTAGAGGAACCACGGTAGATGAGATGTGTATACCGGGAACTGAAATGATGAAATTTGCCTTAGGGGAAAATCCAAAACGCTTTTACGGTGGAAGAAAATTAGAACCATGGACACGGATGGGTACTGCAGCTCTAATCAGAAAAACCTTATATGATGCAAAAACATATTCAAAAAAGCTTTTGGAGGGGGAAATAGATCCAGAAAAAGCTCCAGCCCCTAACTTTAAAATGGAAGCTCTCGTAAAAGTAGTGAGAGGAGAGCAGCGGGTTAGAATTCATTGCCATAGAGCGGATGATATTATGACTGCTATCCGAATTTCAGAGGAGTTTGGCTTAGATTATGTTTTGGAGCACTGTACAGAAGGCTACATGATAAAAGATGTGCTGGCATCGAAGAAATGTAAATGTGTCGTAGGGCCATTAAGATTATCGCCTTTAAAACAGGAAGTATGGGGAATCCGTATGGATACTCCGGGTATTCTTTCCAACGCGGGAGTACATGTCAGTTTAACTGCAGATACAGCTGGAAAGACTGCGTGGCTACCTATGGAAGTTGGATTATGCATGACCAGAGGCTTAAAAGAAGAGGAGGCATTGAGGGGGATTACAATTTATCCAGCACAGGTTTTAGGATTAGAAGAACGTATTGGTTCCATAGAACCGGGAAAGGACGCGGATATTGCAATTTTTGATGGACATCCATTAGATAACTTAACGCTTTGCCGTATGACTATGATCGATGGAAAGGTTTATCATAATACAATTTAAGTAAGGAGGATAAGTTAGTATGAAAAAAAGGTTTATTTCAGTTATTCTTTCTGCGATGATGATTATGACAGCATGTGCTCCAAAAGAAGAAACGACTTCTACAGTCGCCTCGAAACAGTCAGAAAAAAATGAAGATATACAAGCGACAGAAGCGGCTGAAGAAACGAGCTCATCTACTGGAAAGACTATTACTATTGGAACTCCATACACAATTGATACATTTCTTCCCTGGGATTTCACTTCTGATGGAGACAGGTATGTGATCAGCAACGTTTATGAGTGTTTGTTTGAATATGATGCCAATACATGTATTCCTGTTCTGGCAGAAAGCTATACGAACCCAGATGACTGTACATGGGATGTAAAGATTCGAGAAAATGCATACTGGCATACAGGAAATAAGTTGTTCGGAGATGAAAAAGTACAGATTAAAGCAGAAGATGTTAAGTGGGTCATGGATTGGACTATGGATCCGGCTAATGGATCCAAGCAACAGACAAATTTAAGCAGTGTGGTTTCATCAGTGGAGGTTCTGGATGATTTTACTTTGCGTTTTACTACACCGGAGCCCAAAGCCCTGTTTTTGTTTACACTTTCCCGTGTAATGATTTTCCCGAAAAAAGCAATTGATGAAGGATTTGATCTGAATGCCTGGCCAGTGGGCTCTGGTGCATTTAAATACGTATCGTATCAGACGGATGATCAAGTGGTTTTGGAAAAAAACTCTGATTATTACATTACTCCTAATGTGGATGAAGTGATTTTTAAAATTATACCGGATAAATCTGTTTCGGCGATTGCTCTTCAGAATGGAGAAATTGACATTACAGCTCAAGTGTTATCTACAGATATTGATGCCATCGCTGCACAGGAAGATCTTGAGTTGGTGCCAAATACACTCGGATGGTATCGGTATGCGGGATTTAATTGTAAAGATCCTCTTTTCACAGATCCAGAAATAAGAAAGGCTCTGACTATGGCTGTGGATTTAGATGCGGCTGTGGATGCTATTTTCAAAAATAGTGCAGGGGTGAAACTGGCAGTGCGTGCATACGGACCAATTCCTCTTGAACTTCCGGGTGCAGATGAGACACTATGGAAAGAAAATGCCGTTGCCTATGACCCGGAGGGTGCTAAAAAGATATTAGAAAGTAAAGGATGGAAGACGGGTGCTGATGGGATTTATGAAAAAGACGGGAAGAAATTCTCTTTTACGATTAAGACTCCCAATAATGATAATAACCGGGTAAAGTTAGGAACGATCATTTCTACTCAGTTAAAACAGATAGGAATTGATTGTGTTGCTCAGCCTACAGAATGGGCTACCATGTTGACAGATATTAAGGCAGGAGAAACCCAGATGTTCGTTATGGGAGGAGGAAGTTCCTTAAATGGGATGGAAATGCTATTCCATACAACTTTAAGCCAGAGTAACTCGCACAGAGTTTTTTATGATAACCCTGAATGTGACGCGCTGATCGAAAAGGCGGCTGTAACCATTGATCCAGAAGAGCGCGGTAAGGTTTTAGCAGATGCGTCAAGTATGATAGTAAAGGATGCAGTGCATATGTTTGGATATTTTGAGTATGTACAGATTGGAATGAACAAAAAGGTGACAGATTTTGAAAAGGCACCGACTTTATGGTACTCTCTCTGTAATGGATATAGAAATGTAGGCATATCTGAGTAGAGAAGTGAGAGAAAGGCGGGGGCTGCTTTTAGCAGTACCCGCCATATTTTAAATACCAGGAGAGGAGGAAATGTATGTGGAGTTATATCTTTAAGCGCATCCTGGTGGCGATTCCAACGCTTTTGATTATTTCTTTTATGATTTTCAGCCTTTTATATATTACACCAGGTGATCCGGTTCTTCTTATGCTGGGATCAGGAGACACACAAAGTGTATCGCAGGAACAATATGATGCTGTAAGGGCAGAGCTCGGGCTGGATAAGCCATTTTTTGAAAGGTATATGGATTTTATAACTGGAGCAGTAACGGGGGATTTGGGAACATCATACATCACAGGTGAAGATGTTTTTGATACTGTAATGATGCGAATGCCTGCTACGCTTATCCTAACTGTTGCTTCGGTTCTCGTGGGCCTTTTAGTAGCGGTGCCGCTTGGAATTTTAGCGGCTGTCAAACATAATAGTATATGGGATTCTATTGCGACATTTTTAGCGACCATTGGGGTTTCGCTTCCTAAATTCTGGTTTGGATTGGTCCTTATCATTTATTTGTCGCTGCGTTTGAAAATTTTTCCGAGCCAGGGTATTGCATATATAGACAGGGATGGATTGGGGGCTTTTCTATCTCACCTCTTCCTCCCTGCGGTTTCTTTAGGACTTGGATTGGCGGCTACACAGACACGAATGATTCGTTCCAGTATGCTTGAAGTACTAAATCAGGATTACATAAGATTTGCAAAAAGCAAAGGATTTAAAGATAAAATAGTTATCATTCGTCATGCATTTAAGAATGCTATGATTCCAGTGGTTACAGTACTGGGAAGTGAAATTGGTGCTCTTTTGGGAGGAGCGGTGGTTACAGAAACAATCTTTTCTTGGCCCGGAGTTGGCAGGCTGGCTATGAACTCCATTGCAAGAAGGGATTATCCAATGATTCAGGGAAATACTCTGATTCTATGTGCGATATTTCTTTTAATTAACTTGTTTGTGGATATTATTTATGCGTGGCTTAATCCTAGAATCCGTTTAAACTGATAGGAGGGATAGAATTGAAAAAAGAAATAATTAATGATGATTTTTCAATGGTTCCTGCTAAATCATATTGGTCTGATGTTGGAAGGCGGTTTTTAAAAAATAGAATTGCCCTTCTTGGAGCTTTGATTCTTGGAATCATTGTATTTATGTGTGCAGCAGCCCCGTTGTTCACTCAATATGATCCTGTTAAGGATATGGTTTTGGGAGATATGTTGCTTCCTCCTGGCACTCCAGGACATATATTGGGAACGGATGACTATGGAAGAGATATTTTTTCCAGACTTCTTTATGGGGGAAGAACCTCTGTTTTAACTGGTCTGTCTGTTGCTATTGTATCTGCGGCAGTTGGTGTTACGTTGGGATGCATCAGTGGCTATTTTGGCGGTATTATAGATAATCTGATAATGAGATTTACTGATATTATGATGTCATTCCCTTTTTTGATTATTGCAATTGCAATTATGGCGGCGCTGGGATCCAGCCAGAAAAATATAGTGATCGCTTTGGCGATTGTCAGTTGGCCGCGTTTCGCAAGATTAACCCGTGGACAGGTTTTGAGTATCAAAACGCAAGAGTATGTTGAATCTGCAAATACAGCTGGTTACAGTGACATGAGAATAATGTTTAACCATATTTTGCCTAACTGTATGGGACCAATCATTGTTCAATTGACGTTGGCGGTCGGAAGTGCGATACTTTCGGCGGCAAGCCTGAATTTCCTGGGACTGGGAGTTGACGCGTCTTTGCCTGATTGGGGAGTAATGCTAAATCAAGGTCGTAACTATCTTCAGACAGCTTCGTATTTAACAACGATTCCTGGCATTGCGATTTCTCTTACTGTATTAGCGGTAAACTGGATCGGCGATGGACTAAGGGATGCTTTTGACCCACGGTTGCGAGTATAGGGAGGGGTTGCCATGGCGAAAGAAAATATAATTGAAGTTCAGAATCTGAAGACATACTTTCACACACCTGAGGGTATTGTAAAGTCTGTGGATGGGGTATCATTTTCGATAGAAAAAGGAAAAACTATGGCACTGGTCGGAGAATCTGGCTGCGGAAAAACACAGACCTCTCTTTCTTTGATTCGCTTGCTCCGACCGCAAAAGTATCTGCAGATAAAATTGAAATCAATGGAAAGGAAACGAAGGATTATACAAAAGATCAGGCGCGTGGAATCCGGGGGAAGGATATTTCGATGATTTTCCAGGAACCCATGACCTCGTTAAACCCAGTATATCGTGTGAAAAGACAGTTGGAGGAAATGATCCGCTTGCATCAGCCAGAACTTAGCAAACAGGACACTTACCAAAGGGCATTAAATATTTTGACGCGGGTAGGGATTCCGGAGCCGCAAGAGAGAATCCGGGTATTTCCGCATCAGTTATCAGGCGGATTAAGGCAGCGGGTCATGATTGCAATTGCCTTGGCTAGTAATCCAAGACTTTTAATTGCAGATGAACCGACGACGGCATTGGATGTGACTATTCAGGCACAGATTATAGAACTCCTAAAAGAGATTCAGAAAGAAATGGAGATGTCCATCCTGTTAATTACTCATGATTTTGGGGTTGTATCTCAGATGGCAGACACAGTATCAGTTATGTATGCAGGTAAAATAGTAGAACAGGGATCTATGAAAGATATTTTTGAGGATCCCTGGCATCCATACACAAGGCTGCTGATTATGTCAATTCCTGGAATTAAGGTAAAAAGAGGAGGACGTCTTGAGACTATTGAAGGCGCTGTTCCTAATCCTATGAATTTCCCTCCAGGATGTCGATTTTATCCAAGATGCCCTTATGCGGAAGAAAGGTGTATGCGGGAGGAACCTGTACCAGAAGTGATAGGAGGAAGAATGGTACGTTGTTTAAAGAGGGGGGTGCATGATGGACGGTAATCTGTTGGAAATTAAAGACCTGGAAGTTCAGTTTCCCATTAAAAAAGGCATTCTTCAAAGAACAGTTGGCCACATTCACGCAGTGGATAAGATATCTTTCAATATAAAAGAGTGTGAGACTTTGGGGTTGGTAGGTGAATCTGGCTGCGGAAAGACAACTACGGGGCGTGCGATTTTGCGGCTTAATGATCCCTCGGCAGGCTCAGTTTATTATAAAAATGAAGATTTGCTGAAGATTGGACGCTCTGATTTTCGAGATATGAGAAAAAATCTCCAAATTATTTTTCAGGATCCGTATTCATCCTTAAACCCAAGACAAACAGTAAAAGGATTATTAAACGAAGTATTAACGGTTAAGTGTGGGTATTCTAAAGCAGAGGCAGCAGAAAGGATCAATGAGTTATTGATACAAGTGGGGTTGAGTCCGGTTTACGCTAACCGGTATCCACATGAATTCTCTGGGGGACAGAGGCAGAGAATAGCTATTGCCAGAGCTTTGGCCTTGATGCCGGAATTTATTGTGTGTGATGAGGCTGTTTCAGCACTGGATGTGTCTATTCAGTCGCAGATTATTAACCTTTTAATGGATTTAAAGGATACTTACAAGGTAACATACCTTTTTATTTCTCATGCTCTTAACGTGGTACAACATATCAGTGACCGTGTTGCGGTTATGTATCTTGGAAAAATTGTGGAACTGGCAGAAACAGAAGAGCTATTTTCTCATGCGGCTCATCCTTATACGCAGGCATTGCTTTCGGCAGTACCTATATTATCTGGACATGAAAAACGTGAAAGAATTATTTTAAAGGGTGAGGTTCCTGGAGCAGCTCATATCCCTTCGGGGTGTCGTTTCCATACAAGGTGTCCTATGGCAACAAAAGAATGTGCGGAACATGAACCTGAATTAAGGGAAGTAGCATCCGGCCATATGGCTGCTTGTCATCGTCTTTAAAAAACAGGCGAAGATTCATACAATCTTCGCCTGTAAATATATTATGCTTTAATATTGCTTCCTAACTTTTTTCTTTAATGTCCCCTAAATCTTTTTTAGAGGCGCATGTGTCCTTTTTCCCCTTCTCCCCAGAAGAGTTTCTTCCTATATAATACCGGATCCCTGCTGCTGCTGCGGCAAACACCAGGATCGCCGGGAGCCAGATGGGAAGAGTGGAGGCGACCAGGACGAACAGGTCCACGACCGCTGTTTTTACAGAGGTAAGATTCCGTTTGAAGCCATCCTGGATCCGTGCTCCAACAGACTGGGAACCTGTGGGCGTATAAACGGCCACCTCAGAGATGTGGATGGATACGGTGCTGTAATCCACCTGGTTGTCATAGAGTTTCAGCTGGGATTCCATGGATTCCAGCTGATACCGGATCTCTGACAGCCGCTCCTCCAATGCAATGACAGCCTCCAGGGTATCGGCCTTTTCCAGGAGCGCCCAGATCCGTTCCTGTTCTGTGGTCAAAGTCTTTTTCCGGCTTTCCAGGTCACTGTACTGGAGGGTCACATCGGTGGCGGTTTCCGACCGCTCAGTTACATTGGCCTGGTCCTCCACCACCTGGAGAAAGGAGTCCAGCTGATCTGCCGGGATCCGGGCAGTGATGGAGGCGTGCCGCCTGGAGGGACGGCTGTCGCGCTGGATGCTGCTGCCCGAAACATCGGACTGCTCCACATAGCCGGAAAGGGAGGAGACCTGCTCATGGATGGATCTTAAAAGGCCCTCAAAATCCTCGGTCTCAGCCCAGAGGTCCACGTTCCGGATCAGCTTTCGTCCGGCCGTTTGTGGGGAGGAGAGAGAAGCCGGACTTGTAAGGCTGTCTCCGCCTTCTGTTACAGTTTCACCTTGCGTGTCTCCGGCGGCTGCCGCTGTTTCCATGACCGTTTCCGCCTCGTTTTTTCCACCGGCCGCACTGGCTCCGCAGGCTGTAAGGCCCAGGCATAAGGCGATGACCATGGGAAGAAGCACAGATGCGGAAAATCTCGATGATCGTTTCTTTTTCATAAAACCATTCCCTTCAAAAATACATCGTCCATTTTGTTAATTTCAGATTATCATATAAAGAGAGAAGATTCAATGTATGTAAGAAAAGATTCAGAAAAATGTCATCTAAAATGGCTTTTCAATATCATATTCGTTGATCTTGTTGAAAATCTGGCGGGTACTCAGGGAAAGCTCCCGGGAAGCAGCGGAAATATTCCAGTCGGTCTGGCGAAGGGCCCACTCCAGATATTCTTTTTCGCTCCGCCTTTTAAATTCTTTCCAGGTGACCAGCTGGTGGGCTGAATAGGTGGTGACGGGCGTCATGCGTTTCAGGTTATAGAGGATCGGGATTCCCTCCGTGGTGATCACATGATCCTGGGAGAGCACCACCATCCGGTCCAGGGTGTTTTTTAATTCTCTGACGTTCCCAGGATAATCATAATTCATAAGGAACTCCCACACCTTATCCTCGATCCGGTCGATGCGGATCCCGTTTTCCTCCTGGGCTTTTTTCAGCAGAAAATGGATCATTCCTTCCAGATCCTCCTTCCTTTCCCTTAAAGGCGGGATCCGGATCACAATGGTGCTGATCCGGTAGAAGAAATCCTCGCGGAATTCGCCGTTGATGACCTTGGTGGGAAGATCCCGGCTGGTGGCTGCGATCAGGCGGAAATCCAGAACCTTCTTATTATTTCCGCCCAGACGCTCGATCTCCTTGGTCTCGATGGCCCGCAGAAGCTTTACCTGGGTGGTCATGCTGACGTCGCCGATGGCATCCAGGAAGAGAGTTCCGTGGTCGGCCAGCTCGAATTTTCCCACCCGGCGGCGGATGGTGTCGGAAAAGATCCCCGGCTCCACGCCGAAAAGCTCCGGCTCCAGCAGGGATTCTGTATAGGCGTTGCAGTTGACAGCGATAAAGGGCTTGTCGGACCGCCGGCTTAAGGCGTGGATATACTGGGCGGCCACATCCTTTCCGGTTCCAGATTCCCCGATCAGGAGAACGTTGGCATTGGAGGCGGCCACCCGCTTGCAGTCCAGGAGCGTTCTTGCATAGGAGGGGGATTTTGTCTCCATATAGTATGCGGAATTAAAGGTTTTATTGTCCATGATCCGGCCTTTCTGTACAAAATATTCAATAATTGTCCAATCATGATATAATTATATATGAAATGTTTTTCAAAATCAAGAAATAAATTTCATACACAAGGAAAAAAATTTAAGAAAAAAACTTCATACCCCTTTTCTTTTGGAAAGAAATGTGGTACATTCTATATATAGGAAATATCAATACAAGGTATTCCTATGATTAATAAATAAAATGGTTGAAACAGGAAATTCCTGTATCAATAAAGGGTGAGGGAAAAATGTATCGGATTATTACAAATAACCAGATGTGTCTGGTAAAATACGGTGACCAGATACAGGTGGAATACCTGGATGGACAGAGTTATATGGACGTACTCGTGAAAGTCCGGGATTATATCCAGAATGGCTGGTGTTTGGAAACGCATCCGATGACGGGAAGCCTGAAGCCCAATCAGACTCCTTATAAATCTGTGATGGTATCTGACCGTCCTGTGGACAAAGAAGAATTCTACCAGCAGGAGATCACCATTGAAAATGGAATCACGGCTTGCCGTAAGTTCCAGTCGATCCGGAAAACTCCGGACTGGCCGCAGAACCTCCTGGAAGATTTCCAGGCAGTGGATCTGTCACTGATCGAGGGAGCGATTCAAAAAATCTTGTAGTTTTTAAGAAAGCGGGGTAAGCGTAAACAATGAAACTCGAATTAGGAATCATTCCGATTAACGACATTCAGTTTGGAGCTGAATCCAAGGTGGAAAACGGTACCATCTATGTGAATGCCGACGAGTTGAAAGCCCTTATTCTTGAGGACGAGAACCTGAAATCCGTTGAGCTTGATATCGCAAGACCTGGCGAGAGCGTTCGTATCATGCCGGTTAAAGACGTTATCGAGCCCCGTGTAAAAGTAAGCGGTGAGGGTGCTATGTTCCCGGGAATGATCTCCAAGGTAGCTCCTGTGGGAAGCGGACGTACAAACGTACTTCGCGGCAGCGCAGTTGTTACAACTGGTAAGATCGTGGGCTTCCAGGAAGGTATCATCGACATGACAGGAGAGGGATCCAAATACACACCATTCTCCAAACTCAACAACCTTGTAGTTGTTTGTGAGCCGATCGATGGACTTGCAAAGCATGCACATGAGAAGGCTGTTCGTATGGCCGGATTAAAGACTGCCGATTATATCGGTAAGCTGGCAAAAGATATCGTAGCAGAAGAGGTTGAGACTTTCGAGACTGTTTCTGTTAAGGAAGGTATCGAGAAGTGGCCGGAGCTGCCGAGAGTTGGCTATGTTCTTATGTTACAGAGCCAGGGTCTTATGCATGATACATATGTGTACGGTGTTGACGCAAAGCAGTCCCTGTCCACAATCATCATGCCGACAGAGATCATGGACGGTGCGATCGTAAGCGGTAACTGTGTATCTGCCTGTGACAAGAACACAACCTACCACCATCTGAATAACCCGGTAATCAGAGATCTGTTTGCCCAGCATGGAAAGACTTTAAACTTCGTTGGCGTTATCATCACCAACGAGAATGTATATCTGGCAGATAAGATGCGTTCTTCTGACTGGTCCTCCAAACTTTGCGAGTGGCTTGGCTTAGACGGCGCTATCGTATCTCAGGAAGGTTTCGGTAACCCGGATACTGACCTGATCATGAACTGCAAGAAGATCGAGGGCAAGGGCGTTAAGACTGTAATCATCACTGATGAGTATGCAGGCCGCGACGGCGCTTCCCAGTCTTTAGCAGACGCTGATGCTGCAGCTAACGCTGTTGTAACAGGCGGTAACGCAAATGAAGTGATCCACCTTCCGAAGATGGACAAGGTAATCGGATATCCGGAAGTTGCGGATATCATTGCCGGCGGTTTCGATGGCAGCCTTCAGGCTGACGGTTCCATCGTCGCTGAGCTTCAGGTTATCACAGGTGCAACAAACGAGATGGGCTTCAATCCGTTAAGTGCCAGATAATAGGAGGAAATGATGTCGAAGTTAAGAGTTGTTCATTATATCAATCAGTTCTTCGCCAACATCGGTGGTGAGGAAAAAGCTGATTACAAGCCGGAGCTTCGCGAAGGCAACGTAGGACCTGGTCTTGCGTTCCAGCAGAGCTTTGGCGAGGAGGCAGAGATCGTTGCCACTGTAATCTGTGGTGACTCCTACTTCAACGAGAACGTAGATTCTGCCACAGCCACAGTTCTTGATATGATCAAGAGCCAGAATCCGGACTTAGTAATCTGCGGACCGGCCTTCAACGCTGGTCGTTACGGCGTAGCCTGCGGTACCGTAGCTGCTGCTGTTAAGAAAGAAGGCATTCCGGTAATCACCGGTATGTACAAAGAGAACCCGGGCGCTGACATGTTCAAGAAGGAAGTGTACATCGTTTCCACAAAGAACAGCGCTGCCGGCATGAGAGACGCCGTTAAGAAGATGGCTCCGTTAGCATTAAAGGTTGCTAAGGGAGAGGCTATTGGCGCATCTGCTGAAGAGGGCTACCTGCCCAACGGTATCCGTAAGAACTTCTTCGAGAAGAAACGCGGTGCTGAGCGTGCAGTTGAGATGCTTATTAAGAAGTTAAATGGCAAGGAATTCGAGACTGAGTACGAAATGCCCAGCTTTGACCGTGTAGCTCCTGGTGCAGCTATCAAGGATATGAGCAAGGCTAAGATCGCACTGGTTACCTCCGGCGGTATCGTTCCGAAGGGCAACCCGGACCACATCGAGTCCTCCAGTGCTTCCAAGTATGGCCAGTATGATATCGAAGGCGTAACCGATCTGACAGCTGAGACTTACGAGACAGCTCACGGCGGATATGACCCGGTATATGCAAACGAAGACGCTGACCGTGTACTTCCGGTTGATGTGATCAACGAGTTCATCAAGGAAGGAAAGATCGGCAGCCTTCACAAATACTTCTACACAACTGTTGGTAACGGTACTGCCGTAGCCAATGCGAAAAAGTTTGCGACGGAGATCGGACAGAAGCTGGTTGATGACCATGTTGACGCCGTGATCCTGACCTCTACCTGAGGAACCTGTACTCGTTGCGGTGCAACGATGGTTAAAGCTATTGAAGCTTATGGTATTCCGGTTGTTCATATTGCGACCGTAGTTCCGATTTCCCAGACAGTAGGCGCAAACCGTATTGTTCCGGCTGTAGCTATTCCGCATCCGTTAGGAAACCCCGCTCTTACTCATGAGGAAGAGAAGGAAATCAGAACAAAGATCGTATCCAAAGCACTGGAAGCTTTACAGACTCCGGTTGAGGACCAGACTGTATTTGAATGGAAATAATAAGGAGATATATCCATGGATAAGCTCTATGACGTGATTATCCTGGGCGCAGGTCCGGCAGGTTTAGCTGCCGGCCTGTACTCCGGAAGATACCGCCTGTCTACTCTTATTATCGAGAAGGCAAAAGATGGCGGCCAGATTGCTATTACTGACGAAATTGAAAACTATCCCGGCCAGATGGTAGAAGGCGAGAGCGGCCCGTCCCTGATCGCCAGAATGACAGCACAGGCTGAAAAGTTCGGTGCTGAGCGCGCAAGCGATACCATTACAAAGGTCGAGCTGGAAGGCCCCGTAAAGAAGCTTTACGGAACCAAAGATACATATCAGTGTAAGACACTGATCATCGCCACAGGCGCTTTCCCGCGTCCCATCGGATGCAAGAGAGAAGGCGAGTTCATGGGCAAGGGAGTTTCCTTCTGCGCTACCTGTGACGCCAACTTCTTCGAGGACCTTGAAGTGTATGTAGTAGGCGGCGGCGATTCTGCCGTTGAGGAAGCTATGTACTTGACAAAGTTCGCAAGAAAGGTTACTATCATCCATAGAAGAGACGAGCTCCGTGCTGCCAAATCCATCCAGGAGAAGGCATTCAAGAACCCGAAGCTCCACTTCATGTGGGATACTGTTGTAGACGAGCTGCTGGGTGAGGATATCTTAAGCGGAATGATCGTTAAGAATACCAAGACTGGCGAGCTTACCCGTATCGATGCTGATGAGGAAGACGGCTTATTTGGCCTGTTCGGATTCATCGGCTACAATCCCAGAAGCGAGCTCTTCGAGGGAATGCTTGATATGGACCACGGATACATCAAGACCGACGACAACATGCACACCAATATCCCGGGTGTATTTGCCGCTGGAGATATCCGCGTAAAGGCACTGCGTCAGGTTGTTACGGCTGCCGCTGACGGCGCCATTGCAGCTATGCAGGCTGAAAAGTATGTATCTGAGCACGAGAACTAATTTCTTTAATATTTTTCATTAAGAAAGGATGTTTTAGTCATGGTAGAGTTAACAAAAGACACTTTCGCAGCTGAAGTTTTAGAGGCAGAGGGAACCGTTCTTGTAGATTTCTACGGTGACGGATGCGTTCCGTGCCAGGCTCTTATGCCGCATGTACATGCTATGGAAGATGTTTACGGAAAGGACATCAAATTCACGGCTCTCAACACCACAAAGGCTCGTCGTCTGGCTATCGGCCAGAAGATCCTTGGCCTTCCGGTTATCGCTCTTTACAAGGGCGGCGAGAAGATCGCTGAGTGCGTGAAGGATGACGCTACCGTAGAGAACATCGAGGCTATGATCAAAGCCCACATCTAAGATCGGGCAATATGGACAGAAATGTCTGTTGCTATATACAAAATAAAATAAGGAGGAAATGATGCTATGGCTATTCTGAATGGCAAGAAAGTTGTTATCATCGGAGACCGTGACGGTATTCCGGGACCAGCCATTGAAGCCTGTGTGAAGACAGCCGGAGCAGATGTAGTATATTCTTCTACTGAATGCTTTGTCTGAACATCCGCGGGTGCTATGGACCTGGAAAACCAGAAGAGAGTAAAAGATTTCGCAGAGCAGTATGGACCGGAGAACGTTGTTGTTGTTCTCGGCGCCGCTGAGGGGGAGGCTGCAGGTTTAGCAGCTGAGACCGTTACTGCAGGAGATCCGACTTTCGCAGGCCCATTAGCAGGAGTCCAGTTGGGACTGACTGTATATCACATTTGTGAGGATGAAATCAAAGCAGAAGTTGATGCTGGTGTTTACGACGAACAGATCAGCATGATGGAAATGGTTATGGATGTAGATGACATCGCTAACGAAATGTCTTCCATCCGCGACGAGTTCTGTAAATACCTGTAACAAGGTGTAGGGGCGCCGTCCGGCGCCCCATTTTTTTAAAATTACGAGGTGTGTTTCATGAACGGGTATCCAGTACTTAAGGGGGCCAGCTATACTCTGGCCATAACACCGGATATGGTAATCCATAACGGTACAACACAGACCACAGAAATGATCGTTAATCCGGAGTCCGAATATTTAAAGGAGCTCCCGAACCATTTAAGAAGCTTCGAGGATGCAGTTTCTTATATCCCGAACCAGGTATATATCGGAAATGCAAAGCCGGCTGACCTGGCTGCAACAGAGTTTCCGTTCTATGACAAAAAGTGGGAGAACGCTTCCCGCGATGGTAAGTATGGCCAGATCATGCCGGAGGACGAGTTCTACGGCCTTATCCAGATCTGCGACGTATTTGAGTTAGTAATGCTCGAGAAGAGCTTTGCTGCTTCTGTAAAAGAAAAACTGGCTGCACAGAACCTTTTAAAAGAGGATCAGCTGGCAGCTCTTGATAAAAACAGTGAAAACGATGATGCGAAGATCGCATCTCTTGTAAACGACGAGCATGCTGAGCCGTTATACTTTGAGCATAAGCTGGTTGGTGCTGTAAAGCGCGCTCATGACGTAGACGTAAACCTGTCTGCCCATGTTATGCTCGAGAACCTGGTTACAAAGGCTTCCAACGTTCTTTCCCTGATCGAACTGGTAAAGAAAGCCGGCGTAAACCCGGATGAGGTTGATTATGTGATCGACTGCTGTGAGGAAGCATGCGGCGATATGAACCAGCGCGGCGGCGGAAACTTCGCCAAGGCTGCTGCTGAGATCGCAGGCTACACCAACGCAACTGGTTCTGACGTTCGTGGCTTCTGTGCCGGACCGGCTCATGCTATGCTGCATGCTGCTGCTCTTGTTAAGGCAGGAACCTTCAAGAACGTTGTTGTAACTGCTGGCGGATGTACTGCAAAGCTTGGTATGAACGGTAAAGACCATGTGAAGAAAGGCCTTCCGATCCTTGAGGATGCCATCGCAGGCTTCTCTGTTCTTGTAAGCGCAGACGACGGCGTAAGCCCGCAGATCCGCACCGATATCATCGGAAGACATACTATCGGAACAGGTTCCGCTCCGCAGAACGTAATCGGCTCCCTGGTGGCAGATCCGTTAGAGCGCGCAGGTCTCCTTATGACTGATATCGATAAATACTCTCCGGAGATGCAGAACCCGGATATCACAAAACCGGCTGGCGCTGGCGATGTTCCGGAAGCAAACTATAAGATGATCGCTGCTCTTGCTGTTAAGAAGGGCCAGATCGCAAGAACCGATATCGCTAACTTCGTAAAAGAGCACGGTATGACCGGCTGGGCTCCCACACAGGGTCATATCCCGTCTGGTGTTCCGTATATCGGACCGCTCCGCGAGGAAGTTCTCGCAGGTGAGACAAAGCGTGCCATGATCATTGGTAAGGGAAGCCTTTTCCTTGGTAGAATGACAAACCTGTTCGACGGTGTTTCCTTCGTTGTACAGGCCAACGACGGCTCTGCTGCCAACGGCGGTGAGGCTGGCTTTGATGAGGCTAAGGTAAAAGCTATGATCGGTCAGGCAATGCGTGAGTTTGCCAACGGCCTTCTTGGCTCTGAAGAATAATCCGTAAACAGAAAGGACAGGTGCGTTATGTCAGATAAGAGAATTAAGACGCTCATTGCAGATACCTTCCTGGAAGTTGCGGATGCCCTGGAAACAGGACAGTACGGCAAAAAGCCGGTGATCGGCTTTGCCTCCGAAGGCAGTGAGCATGGAGAAGACAATATTAAGAGAGCCATGGAGCTGGCTGCGTACAAGGGCTTAGACGCCCGTCTCATCGAGGGAGAAGATATCCACAAAGAGATGGAAAAGCTTCTGGATTCCGGTGAGATCGACGCTGCAGTTACCATGCACTACCCATTCCCCATCGGCGTTTCCACCGTTGGTAAGGTAATTACCCCCGGCATTGGAAAGCCCATGTATCTTGCCACCACCACAGGTACGTCTGATACAGACCGTATCGCTGGTATGGTAAAGAATGCCATTTACGGCATCATCGCCGCAAAGGCAGACGGGATCGAGAATCCGACGGTTGGTATTGCCAACATTGACGGTGCAAGACAGACAGAAAAGGCTCTGTTAAAATTAAAAGAGCAGGGATATGATATCAATTTCGCAGAATCTGCCCGTGCAGACGGCGGAATCGTTATGAGAGGCAACGACCTGTTAGCCGGAACTCCGGATATCATGGTTATGGACTCCTTAACAGGAAACCTCATGATGAAGATCTTCTCTGCATATACCACTGGCGGAAGCTATGAGTCCCTGGGCTTTGGCTACGGCCCGGGCATCGGCGATGGTTATGATCGTCTGATCATGATCGTTTCCCGTGCTTCTGGCGCTCCTGTGATCGCAGGGGCTATGGAGTTTGCCACAAATCTTGTAAAGCATAACTGGAAGAAGATCGCAGACGACGAATTTGCGAAAGCAAAGAAAGCCGGTTTTGAGGCGATCATCGACGAGTTAAAGAATGCTGGAAAGAAAGAAGCAGCTCCGGCTGCAGCTGTAACAGCTCCCCCCAAGGAGATCTGTACTGCACAGATTCCGGGTATCGAGGTTATGGACCTGGAAGACGCTGTACAGGCACTCTGGAAAGAGGGAATCTACGCAGAAAGCGGTATGGGCTGTACTGGCCCGATCGTTCTGATGGCTGCAGACAAGAAGGACAAGGCTTACGAGATCTTAAAGAATGCCGGTTATGTTGGCTAAATGACCGGATGCCCGGATCGGGAGACAGGCGGAGAGACTGTCTGTCTCCCTGTTTCGGGGAAATTATATGTTTTGTATAAAAAATTTACAAAATTCGCCTTGACAAATGCAGGACGCTGTGCTATTATAAACAAGTCATGCGATGTGAATTTGGAGGTAGATAGGTTGCTGGTGTGCCTCGCGGTCTTCAAAACCGTTGTGAAGGGTTAGGAGCCCTTCGGGTGGGTTCGATTCCCACCTCCTCCGTTTTTTCGATTCATCGAAGTAGGAGGAATATTATTATGGATAACAGGCAGTTATTACTGCGTGGTCTTCCTAAAATAGACGAGTTGCTACTGGATGAGCAGCTCGTTTTTTTTATGGAATCCACGCCCAGATCCGTTGTGGTGGACGCTGCAAGGGAGATCATTGATGAGCTGAGAAGGGAGATCCTTTCCGGAGAAAGAGAGGACACCCCCGAAAAGGATGAACTGATCGCAGAGATCTGCGACCGGATCACAGGAAAGAAAAAGAGAAACTTAAGGACGCTGATCAACGCCACCGGCGTTGTGCTCCACACCAACCTGGGCCGCTCCAATCTGTGCAGGGCTGCAGTGGAAAGCGTTACGGCCGTGGCTGATTCTTATTCCAATCTGGAATACGACCTGAAAAAGGGAGCCAGGGGCCTGCGCCACGACCATGTGGAGAAGATCATTGCAAAGATCACGGGAGCAGAGGCTGCCATGGTAGTCAACAACAATGCGGCAGCCACCATGCTGTGCCTTTCCGCCATGGCCTTTGGAAAGGAAGTCATCACTTCCAGAGGCGAGCTGGTGGAGATCGGCGGCTCCTTCCGGATCCCCGAGATCATGGAGCAGAGCGGCGCCCATTTAAAAGAGGTGGGGACCACCAATAAGACGAAGCCGTCGGATTACCGGAACGCCTATGATCCGGAAAAGACCGGTGCGTTAATGAAGGTCCATACAAGCAACTACCGGATCCTGGGCTTCACCCAGGAGGTGACCCTGAAGGAAATGGTAGATCTGGGTAAGGAAATGAACCTTCCTGTGATCTACGACATGGGAAGCGGTCTCATGGCCGATCTGACCCGCTACGGCGTGGATGAGCCCACAGTCCTGGATGCGGTGAATGATGGGGCAGACGTGGTGCTTTTCTCCGGCGACAAGCTCCTGGGAGGCCCCCAGGGCGGCATCCTCATCGGTAAAAGGGAATATATTGATAGAATGAAGAAGCATCCTCTGGCCCGGGCCTTCCGTGTGGATAAGATGACTCTGGCAGCCATGGAGGCCACATTCTTTGAATATCTGGATATGGAGAACGCAAAGAAGACCATACCGGTGCTCCAGATGATCACTGTTTCCGGGGAAGAGCTTCAGAATAAGGCCGACCGGCTCATCGAAGCCATCAAGGCCAGGACAGACGCCTTTACCCTGGGCTCCGAGCCCTGTAAGGACCAGGTGGGCGGCGGCTCCGCACCCACAGTCCGCTTAAACGGCATCGCCGTTTCCATTGCCTCTGATACAGTACCGGCAGAGCGGCTGGAACGGCTGTTCAGAAGGGCTGAGACGCCGGTGATCGTCCGGGTAGCCCACGATAAGGTGCTCCTTTCTGTAAGGACCATAAAAGAAGAGGAAATCGAGACTGCTGCCAGCGCTGTTTTATTTGCGGCCACCCAGGCAGGAGTAAATTAAGGAGAGTGACAGCTGAATGCAGAACGTCATTGTAGGAACTTCCGGTCACGTGGATCATGGAAAAACGTGTCTCATCAAGGCGCTGACAGGGATCCAGACCGACAGGCTGAGGGAAGAGCAGAAGAGGGGGATCACCATTGAGCTGGGATTCGCCAACCTTCCCAATGACGAGGGGCTTCACATCGGCATCATCGACGTGCCGGGCCACGAAAAATTTGTTAAAAACATGCTGGCGGGCATCGGAGGCATCGACCTGGTGCTTCTGGTGATCGCTCTGGACGAGGGCATCATGCCCCAGACCGTGGAGCACTTTGAGATCTTAAAGATGCTTCATATCCGCCAGGGCATCATTGTATTTACCAAGGCAGACCTGGTGGATGAGGACTGGGCTGAAATGGTGGAGGAGGACGTTTCCGCGCTGGTGGAGGGAAGCTTCCTGGAAAATGCGGACCGGATCCGTGTTTCTGCCTTCACCGGCCAGAACATCGACGTATTAAAGAAGATGATCCTGGATAAGGTCCGTTCCGTGGGGATGCGCCGCAGTGAGCCGGAGCTGTTCCGGCTGCCCATTGACCGGGTATTCACCATGGAGGGCTTCGGTACAGTGGTGACCGGAACTCTTCTGGAAGGAAGCTGCCGGGCCGGAGAAGAGGTCATGGTCTATCCGGAAGAGCGGATCCTTAAGATCCGTGGGATCCAGAGCCATGGTTCCAAGGAAGAGGCTGCCTATGCCGGACAGCGTACAGCCATCAATCTGTCCAATATAAAAAAAGAAGAGCTGAGCCGGGGAGAAGTCCTGGCGTCTCCCGGAAGCCTTACCAACAGCACGTTCCTGGATGTGAAGATCAGCCTTTTCAAGACCACGGACCGGCTTTTAAAGAATGGGGACCGGATCCACTTTAACTATGGATCTGCCCAGACCATTGCCAAAGCGGTGCTTTTAGATAAGGATTCCATCGGCGCAGGCGAGAGCGCCTTTGTGCAGCTCCGGTTTGACGAGCCATTGGCCGTCAAGCGCACCGACCGGTTTATCATCCGGTTCTATTCTCCGGTGGAGACCTTTGGCGGAGGCATCATCCTGGATGCCTGTCCTGGAAAGCACAAGCGCCATCAGGAGGAGCTTATCAATGCCCTGGCCATCCGAGAGACGGGAACGGACGAGGAAGTGCTGGAGCTGGTCCTGAAGGAGGAGAGCATCCGCTTCCCGTCGGTCCATCGGCTGGCAGCCAAGCTCAACTGGACGGATAGGGAGACAGAGGAACGGCTGGAGAAGCTGAAAAAGCAGAAAAAGGCCCTTTCCTTAAACGATGGAAACTTCTTCCACAAGGATTTCTGGGAACGGGTCACAGGAAAGACCACAGAGATGCTGACAGCCTTCCACCAGGCCAATCCCATTGCAGCTGGAATGGAGAAGGAAGAGTTCAAGAGCCGGATCCTGGAAAGCTTTTATCTGAAGGAGGCAAAAAAAGGCGATGTGCTCTTAAACGAGCTGTTAAAGCGCGGGATCATCAGCGCTTCCGGCAGTACGGTGGCGGCGGCTGGCTTCTCTGCCCAGTATTCTGACGAGCATTCCGATATGCGCCAGACCATGATAAAGACGTATGCGGCGGCCGGCTTTGAGGCTCCGTCCACGGATGAGGTCATGGCTCAGTTTAAGGATAAAAAACAGGCAAAGCAGGTGCTTTCTGACCTGTTTAAGGACGGCACGCTGGTGAAGCTGAACCCAGGTGCTTATCTTTACAAGGATCACTATGAAAAGGCCATGGAGCTTCTGAGGGGGCATTTTGCATCCCACGATACCATGTCCCTGGCAGAATTCCGGGATATGTTAGGTACGTCCAGAAAGTACGTGCTGCTGATCCTGGATCATCTGGACCAGCAGAAGATCACAAAGCTCCAGGGCGACGTGCGTGTTCTGCTGAAATAAGGAGACGTTATGGAGTTCAGACAGCTGGAGGCATTTGTAAATGCTGCAAAATACAAAAGTTTTTCCAAGGCGGCTGACGCTACGTTTTTAACCCAGCCTACCATCAGTACCCATGTGAGCAACCTGGAAAATGAGCTGGGAGTACGGCTTTTGAACCGGTCTGGCCGGGAGATCAGCCTGACCCCCCACGGCCATGAGTTCTACTCTTATGCGGTGGAGCTTCTGAATACCAGATCCAGGGCCGTTATGTCCATGAAGAATCTGAAGGAGGACCTGGACGGGATCCTGGAGATCCAGACCTCCTCCATTCCCGGGTATTTTTATCTTCCCCAGGTCATGGAAGAGTTCCATGAGCTCTTCCCGCGGGTAAGGTTTTATGTGGAGCAGTCTGACAGCCGGCTGGTCAATGAGAACCTCATGAACCAGCGGGGAGAGCTGGGCTTTACCGGCTACAAGGGAAACAGCGGCCTGTGCTTTGAGCCTGTGTTCTACGATGAGATGGTACTCATCACTCCTGACACGGACGTATACCGGATCTACCAGAATGGAGAGGCCATCCCGGTGGAGCTGTTCATCAATGAACCCTTCATCATGCGGGAGGACGGATCTGGGACCCGGCAGGAGATGGAAAAGGCCCTGGTTTATGGGAAGCCTGTGTTTAAAAACGTGGATGTGATCGCCCGTATGAGCAATCCGGCAGCCATCAAGCAGGTGGTAAGCCGCGGCCTGGGCGTTTCCATCGTGTCCGAGCAGGTCATCAAGCGGACGGCGGAGCAGGATAATATCCGCTATTTCCGCATCCGCGGCCTGGAGAAAAAACGCTGTTTTTATCTGGCCCACAACAAAGGGGCCTGCTTATCTCCCATTGCGGAGCATTTCCTGGAATTCGTCCGGGAAAAGGCATCCAGGGAGCTTCATGAGGACGGGCAGCTCTAGGGCTGTCCGTTCTTCCATAGAAAAAAGCTATACAATCGATTCTCTGGAATAATATTTTTAATTAGACTTCCCCTGTCTGGTTTGATAAACTTAAGTGAGATGGATGAAAATTCTATATTTTTTGTCCATAATCTACAAAACAGAAAAGGGGTAGTAAGTATGAACTTAACTGCAAACAAAAAGACGCTGGCGCTTTCAGGCGTGCTCCTGGGAGCCATAGCAGCAGTCCTGGCCTATATGGGCAATCCCAAGAACATGGCCATGTGTATCGCCTGCTTTATCCGTGACACAGCCGGAGCCATGAAGCTCCACCAGGCAGCTGTTGTCCAGTACGTGCGTCCGGAGATCATCGGTATTATCTGCGGCGCATTTCTGATCGCTGTGGTCACAAAGGAATACCGGTCCACAGCCGGCTCCTCCCCTATGGTGCGTTTTGTGCTGGGTATGATCATGATGATCGGCTCCCTGGCATTCTTAGGCTGCCCGCTGCGTATGGTGCTCCGTATGGCTGCCGGCGATCTGAACGCCTATGTGGCCCTGATCGGCTTTGTGGCTGGAGTATTTACAGGGACCCTGGCCTTAAAGCGCGGCTTCTCTCTGGGAAGAGCCTATACGGTGGATAAAGCCTCCGGCACGATCCTTCCCATCGCCATGGTGGTGCTCTTTGTTTTAAGCCTGACCACAACACTGTTCGTCAGCAGTGAAAAGGGGCCCGGAAGCATGCACGCACCGGTGTTTATCGCACTCATCGGCGGCCTTTTATTCGGAGCCATCGCCCAGAAGTGCAGAAGCTGCTTTGCAGGCTGCGTCCGCGATATCATCTTAATGAAAAATTTTGATCTTCTGACCATCGTAGGCGGTATTTTCGTGGTTATGGTGATCTACAACATCGCCACAGGAAACTTTAACCTGTCCTTTACAGGACAGCCGGTGGCCCATGCCCAGCATATCTGGAATATCCTTGGCATGTATGCCGTGGGATTTGCTGCTGTTCTGGCAGGCGGATGCCCCTTAAGACAGCTTGTTCTGGCAGGCCAGGGCTCCTCCGATTCCGCAGTGACCTTCTTAGGTCTTTTTGTTGGAGCCGCTTTCTGCCATAACTTCGGGCTGGCAGGCGTTGCCGCAGCTGCAGCAACCGCAGACGCTCCGGCAGTGGCAGGCGGTCCGGGGATCAACGGCCAGGTGGCTGTGATCGCATGTATCGTGATCCTGTTCATCATCGGATTTATGCCGAAGAATAAAAAGAATTAATTGCAGAGAAAAGAGGAATCATTATGTACGAAGTAGATGCAAGAGGTTTATCCTGTCCGGAGCCGGTGATGCTGACCCAGGCTGCCTTAAAGAGTCATGGAAACGATACGGTAAAGGTCCTGGTGACAGAGCCCCATTCCAAGGCTAATGTGGAGAAATTTGCCAGGAGCCAGGGAAAGACCGTGACTGTGACTGAAACAGGCGATGGATTCGAGCTCATCATCCAGTAAGGACGGATCTTTCAGAAAGAGACGGAAACATGAGACAAAAAGAATGGAAACTGATCATCACATTCCACACCACCTCTGACGCCATTGCCTTTGAAAAGGCGTGCAAGGAGACGGGCAGATCCGGCCGTATGATCCCTGTGCCCAGGGAGCTTTCGGCCGGCTGCGGCCTGGCCTGGTGTACGGTCCCGGCTGACCGGGCGGATATGGAGACATTCTTAAAGGAATGCTCCATTGAATGTGAGGATATGGCAGAGCTGTTATATTAGAGATGGGAAAGGGGTGATACTATGGGAATTTATATGGATAATGCGGCGACTACCATGCAGAAGCCGGATTGTGTGATCGATGCGGTGGTAAACGCCATGAGGCATATGGGAAATTCCGGCCGGGGAGCCCATGAAGCGTCCCTGGATGCCTCCAGGCTGATCTACGAAACGAGAGAAATGCTCTCGGAGCTTTTTAACCTGGGGGATCCCAGACAGGTGGCCTTTACATTAAACTCCACGGAGGCATTGAATACGGCGATCCTGGGTCTTTTTGATCCGGGCGACCATATCATCTCCACAGTCATGGAGCACAATTCAGTGTTGAGGCCTTTATACCGTCTGGAGGAAAAGGGATGCCAGGTGTCCTTCGTTCCCTGTGACGAAAAGGGACGGCTGAGAACAGACCTTCTGGAGAGCTTTCTTAAAGAAAATACAAAGGCCCTGGTATGTACCCACGCGTCCAATCTGACCGGAAATGCCAATGACCTTATGTATCTGGGAAGGTTCTGTAAGGACCATGGACTGCTTTTTGTGGTGGACGCCTCCCAGACAGCAGGAGTTCTCCCCATCGATATGCAGGCCATGAACATCGACGTGGTGTGCTTTACAGGCCACAAGGGGCTGTACGGCCCCCAGGGGACCGGCGGGATCTGCGTGCGGCCGGGAATTACGATACGGCCGCTGAAATCCGGCGGGAGCGGGATCCACACCTATCTGAAGGAGCATCCCCACGAGATGCCCACAGCCTTAGAGGCTGGAACCTTAAATGGCCACGGAGTGGCCGGGCTCCATGCGGCCCTGGGCTTCCTTAAGGAAACAGGTACAGATACGATCCATAAAAAGGAGATCGGTCTCATGCGCCGCTTCCTGGATGGGATAAAGGATATTCCGGGTCTTAAGCTTTATGGGGATTTTTCCACAGATCAGAGGGCTGCGGTGGTGGCCTTGAACCTGGGAACGTATGATTCCTCTGAAGTCAGCGACGAGCTTTCCTTTGAATACGGGATCTCCACCCGTCCCGGCGCTCACTGTGCGCCCTTAATGCATCAGTCCATGGGAACCGTGGACCAGGGTATGGTACGGTTTTCTTTTTCCTGGTTTAATACGGAAGAGGAGATCGACGCGGCAGTGAAGGCCTTAAAGGAGCTGGCGGAATAAAATTTAATGTTTAAAAAGCCTTCCGGCTTTTTCCATAACGGGAAAGACGGAAGGCTTTTTTATCGGTTTATCTCCGGGGCTGGCCGCAGTATGTATTATCTGCCGAAATAACGGTCCAGCTCCTTCATGAAGGTTTCGGGGATCTCCCGTTTAAATGGAATGACCGGAATATTTCCAAGGCTTTCTGCGATATGTCCCAGAAGCCTTGCGCTCCGTTCCAGGGACCAGGGGGAGATATAGTCCACGATATCGTGGCGGGTATGCATTCCGAAGCCGTCGCGGTTTAAAGTCATGGCCGGTACGCCGTTCCAGGCAAAGGTGTTGGAGTCGCTGCCCCAGATGGCATTTCTTGTGACCATTCCGATACCTGTTTCATGGGCCATATATTCAATCATGGAGCAGATGGAGGGATCGCCGGTGACGCCAATGACGGTTCCTCCCACCAGCTGTCCGGCCAGATCCACATTCATATTGAAGCAGTGTTGCTTCAGCTCCTCTTTATGGACCTCCGTATAGTTCCGGCTGCCTAAAAGTCCCTTTTCCTCGGCTCCGAACCAGATGAACTCCAGGGTACGGCGGGGTGTATGGGCCTTAAAGTACCGGCACAGCTCCAGGATGATGGCACAGGCGGCCATGTTGTCGTAGGCTCCGGGGCCCTGGGGAACAGAGTCGTAGTGCGCAGTCAAGGTCAGGATCTCATCCGGGACCTCCGTTCCCTGGATCCGCGCGATCACGTTGTGGGAAACGGCTTTTTCTGGCTCCTGCAGTAAGGTCAGCCGGGCGCGGCAGGCTCCGGCCTCTACCAGCTCCATGGCATCCCGGTGATGGATCACCAGCCCCTGGATGGGAGTCTCTTCCATTTTGGGTACTCCCCGTGTATAGAGGAGGCGGTCCGGGCCTTCGTCGATGGGAGTTCCGGTGATGGAGAGGAAGGCGGCAGCCCCTGCATGGACCAGCTTCTTATACATATCTTTATTGACAGGGTTGTTTACCAGGACGATCTTTCCTTTTGCCTGGGAAAGATTAATATCATCGCCGTTTTCCGCGTACAGGAACGGGGCCTCGATCCCATCCGCCGGAGTGCTGCCGCAGCGGCCGTATCCAGCCACTGTATATGTTTTTTCAAAGGGTTCCGTTACAGTGAATTCAGCTTTAAGGATCCTCCACGTATCGATCTCAAATTCTTCCAGGCGGCTGTCCACGCCAAAGCTCTTAAGCTCCCTCTGGATCTCCAGGGCGGCCTTTTCTTCACCATCGGTTCCGGCTTCCCGGATATAATCAAACTGTTTCATAAATTCCAGCTGGCGTTTTCCGCAGATCTCATTATATTCCATACTCTGGCTCCTTTTATCTGTATTTTCGATACCAGGGTCAGAAGGTCAAAAATCCTTTTGCCCCACATCTGTTTTCTTCCATTATACCCGATTTGGGAAAAAAGGCAAGCCTGGGGCGCCGCAGATCCTGGGAGGGTCAGAATGGCCTGCGGCTGATGCGATGACAGATGTTTTATGATTGTCGTTTACATAATATTATTATGTAAACTATCGTGCAAAAAAATACATGTAAAATTAACTTGACATTTTTGAATTTCTGATTTATAGTACAAATGTAAAGCAAACATTACATATTTATCACGAAGGGATGAGGTGCACATGAGAAACCGGATCCAGGAGCTGCGGAAGGAGAGGAAGATCCGCCAGGAGGATCTGGCGGAAGCGGTGGGAGTCACCAGGCAGACCATCATTTCCCTGGAAAATGGGAAATATAATGCCTCCCTGGTGCTGGCCCACAAGCTGGCCAGATATTTTTCCTGTACCATTGAAGACATTTTTTTATTTGACGAGGAGGAATAGCGCATGAAGCTGAAAGCATTATTTATGGAAGAACCGGTGGATTTTGAAAAAAGGTGCAGGCTGCGGATCCTGGTGGGGAAGACTGCGGCGGTGCTGGGGCTTCTTTCAGTGGCGGCCGCATGGTTTTATGGAAATTCTGGGGCTGTGGCTGGAGACAGCTTTATCCGGGAATTTTATACATGGATCGGGATCGGCTTTATGGCCGGCGGGGCTGCATCTGTCTGGAAGAACCGGAGATATCTGAAGGATGAGGCAGCGTTAAAGAAGAGAAGGGTGGAGGAATGCGATGAGAGAAACCGGCTCCTGGGACTTAGGAGCTGGGCGTATTCCGGATATGCCATGTTCCTCCTCCTGTATCTGGGATTTCTGGCCAGTGGATTTTTTGACCGGACGGTCATGTATGTACTGGCCGCTGTCCTTGCCGCCCAGGCGGGCCTGCTTCTGGTTTTCCGGCTGGCGTTAGGAAGGGTGATGTAATGGGCTTCCGTCTTTTTAGGGTCAGTGGAAATTTTATGCTTGTAGCGGAACGGTTCATATGATAAGATAAGAATAAATCTATGAAAGAGTTTTTATTATTTCCGGGAGGTGGGGTGAGATGCCGAAGGTCGCATATTCGGAAGAGGACCGGCAGCGGATCAGGAGCGAGCTGGTGAAGACTGGGCTTGAGCTGATGTCCAGACAGGGGATCCAGCATACGACTGTGGAACAGATTTATAAAAAAGTCGGCATTTCACGCACATTTTTTTATTCCTTCTTTCCGGCCAAGGAGGATCTGATCGTTGAGGCCCTGTACCTGCAGCAGCCGAGGGTTCTTGAATACGCGCGGAAGCTGATGAACGATCCTGGCCTGAGCTGGCGGGAGGGGGTCGGGAAATTCCTTCATGACTGCTGTTATGGAGAAAAAAAGGGGATCGCCGTATTGACGATCGAGGAGCAGAAGCAGATTTTTAAGCGGCTCTCCGGGGAGAACTGCCAGATCTTCCGCGAGAAACAGCGCCGTCTTTTTGGACAGATCCTGGAATGCTTTGGGATCACCTCCAGTACAGAACGGATCAGCCTGTTTACGAATCTGAGCCTGACGGCCATGGTCATACGAAGGGCAGTCCCCCATACGCTTCCGTTTTTTGTCCCTGAAGCGATGGACGAGACGGTCGAGTTCCAGATCGAAGCCATTACAGACGCCCTGGAGGCTATGAAAAACAGTTCTTCAATATAAGGGAGAGAAGTCTGACGACCCGTTTGGATACGGTGTTCCGGTGTGATATCCAGACGGGTCTTCTTTTAAATAAAATAAAAACAAAAAATAAATCGTATTCTTATTTAAGTGTGAGAGGGAATCTTGTTTATGGCGCTGCGGACAGATCCGGCAGCTTCATATAAAACATCTGAATTCAGGAGGAAAATAGTATGGGATTTTTCAGCAAGCTGTTTAAGGGACCGGAGATCGACATGGAAAAGAGCAGGAAGAATGCAGAAAAGATGCGCCTTCTCTTTAACCAGGAAGTAGAAAATGGAGATACTTACCGGCTGATCTTTGGGTATACGGAGGATGTAAGCCGGTTCAATTACGGATTCGTCCATGGAAGCCGGACAAAGATCGGGAATCTGATCGTCGGCTGGAACGAGGACAGCCAGACCATCGCAGTAGTTCCCACAGTACCGGATCTTTCCGGCTGCGGCACTCCGGTCTTTTACCGCCGGTCAGAGATCCTTAAGGCCTACCGGAATAAATATCCGACGGATGCATTCATCATTTATCCGGATAAGAAAGGGTATATCGGCATCAACGCCTACGACTGGCTGGAGGATGAGAAGCTGTATGTGTATGTGGAGCAGGCGGAGGAGCTGGCTGCCTTCACAGAGTTCTTTATGAGCCGGTTTGCGGGGAAGGATGGGAAAAAATAAGCGGTTATATTTTTTTTGTGTGTCAAGAAAAAACACTTGACAGCTCCCGTGTTTTATAGTATCATATGCGAGGTGACCTGATATGGAAAAAATTGTGGAACAGGGCCTGCTGTATGATTTCTATGGAGAGCTCCTGACGGACCACCAGCGGCACGTATATGAGGACGTGGTCTTTAACGATATGTCTTTGAGCGAGATCGCCGAGGAACAGGGGATCAGCCGCCAGGGAGTTCACGATCTCATCAAACGGTGCGACCGGATCCTGGCCGGTTATGAGGAAAAGCTCAGAATGGTGGAGAAATTCAACCAGACGAAGCGGATGGTAGAAGAGATCAAAACGCTGGCCGGTACGTATAAGAAAAACGGCGATATGAGCCTGATCGACAGGATCGAAGCGATCTCTGAGGAGATCGGACAGCTGTGACCATAAAGGGAGAGGTTAAATGGCATTTGAAAGCTTAGCCGATAAATTGCAGAATGTCTTTAAAAACTTAAGAGGCAAAGGGCGTTTAACCGAAGCCGATGTAAAGACCGCACTGAAAGAAGTGAAAATGGCGCTTCTGGAGGCGGATGTAAGTTTTAAAGTCGTAAAACAGTTCATCAGTTCTGTACAGGAACGGGCAGTGGGACAGGATGTTCTTACAAGCCTGACTCCGGGACAGATGGTGATAAAGATCGTAAACGAGGAGCTTGTGAAGCTTATGGGCTCCGAGACCACTGAGATCGCCTTAAAGCCCCAGAATGAGATCACTGTGATCATGATGATCGGTCTCCAGGGCGCCGGTAAGACGACCACCACCGCAAAGCTGGCGGGAAAATTCAAGGCTAAAGGAAGGAATCCCCTGCTGGCGGCCTGCGATATCTACCGCCCTGCAGCCATTAAGCAGCTGCAGGTCAACGGTGAAAAGGTGGGTGTTCCCGTATTCTCCATGGGAGAGAACAATTCTCCGGTGAATATCGCGAAAGCGGCAGTGGAGCACGCAAAAAAAGAAGGCTGTAACCTGGTATTCCTGGATACGGCCGGACGGCTTCAGATCGATGAGGCCATGATGGAGGAGCTTGTCCAGATCAAGGAAGCGGTCCATGTGGATCAGACCATTCTTGTGGTCGATGCCATGACGGGCCAGGACGCAGTCAATGTGGCCGGAAGCTTCAATGATAAGATCGGTGTGGACGGCGTGATCCTCACAAAGCTGGACGGCGACACCAGAGGCGGTGCGGCGCTTTCGATCCGCTCTGTCACAGGCCGCCCCATCCTGTATGTGGGTATGGGAGAAAAGCTTTCCGATCTGGAACAGTTTTATCCCGACCGGATGGCTTCCAGGATCCTGGGAATGGGCGATATCCTTTCCCTGATCGAAAAAGCCGAGTTTGAGGTGAGCGAAGAGAAGGCAAAGGAAATGAGCCAGAAGCTCCGCAAAGCCGAATTTGATTTCAACGATTTCCTGGATCAGATGAACCAGATCAAAAAGATGGGCGGTATGGGCAGCATCCTGAATATGATGCCCGGAATGTCCCAGCTGAAGGGAAATGTTGATATAGACGAGAAATCCATGGACCGTGTGGAGGCTATTATCCTTTCTATGACAAAGGAGGAGCGCGCCAACCCGTCGATCTTAAATCCTTCCAGGAAGCAGAGGATCGCCCGGGGAGCAGGCGTGGAGGTGGCCGAGGTCAACCGGATCGTCAAGCAGTTTGAACAGTCCAAAAAGCTGATGAAGCAGCTTCCCGGTATGATGGGCGGCAGGCGCAAAGGCGGGCTGGGAGGACTTTCGGGCATGATGGGCAAATTTAAGATGCCGTTTTAGCCCGCAGAAACGACAGCAGATGCATTTTATGCATGGCTTATAAAAACTTTTTTAAATAATCATGGAGGTAAAAGTACAATGGCAGTAAAGATGAGATTAAGAAGAATGGGTCAGAAGAAGGCTCCTTTTTATAGAGTCGTAGTTGCAGATTCCCGCTCCCCGAGAGATGGAAGATTCATCGAAGAGGTTGGCATCTACGATCCCAACACTGAGCCCAGCACCATCAAATTCAACGAGGAAGCAGCTAAGAAGTGGTTAGCAACAGGCGCACAGCCGACTGAGACCGTTGGCAAGCTCTTAAAGGCAGCCGGCATCACCCAGTAATGTGAGGTGTTTTCATGAAGGAACTGGTTGAAGTTATCGCCAAAGCACTGGTTGATAATCCAGACGAGGTTGTGGTTACAGAATCTGAGAACGACGACGAATTAGTCATCGAGCTCAAGGTTGCTCCTTCTGACATGGGAAAGGTCATCGGCAAGCAGGGAAGGATCGCAAAGGCCATCCGCTCCGTTGTCAAGGCCGCATCTTCCAGACTGGAAAAGAAGGTTATGGTTGAGATTCAGTAACGTTCATAAAAGACTGCGGTCAGAGAAATTTGATCACAGTCTTTTTTGTACGGCTGCGGACCGCGCGCCAGGGACATGGGCCGCTGTGCGCCGGTTCCGCTTTTGAAAGGATGGAACAATGGAAAATCTGCTTCGTGTCGGTGTGATCACATCGGCTCACGGTGTCCGGGGAGAAGTGAAGGTATTCCCTACCACGGACGATAACAGCCGTTTCAAGACATTAAAACACGTCCTCATGGACACAGGAAAAGAAAAAATACCCCTGGAGATCGAGCATGTGAAATTTTTTAAAAACATGGTCATTTTAAAATTCAAGGGGTTTGACAATAAGAATGACGTGGAGATGTGGCGTCAAAGGGATCTTCTGATCACCAGGGACCAGGCAGTGGAGCTTGCGCCGGACGAAAACTTCATTGCTGACCTCATTGGCCTTACAGCCGTAACAGATGAAGGGGTGGTCCTGGGTACTCTTACGGATGTGCTCCAGACCGGAGCCAACGACGTGTACTGCGTAAAAATGGAGAACGGAAAGGAGCTTCTCCTGCCGGCCATTAAAGACTGCATCTTAAACGTGGATCTGGAAAAGCAGGAGATGCTGGTCCATATGCTGGACGGCCTCCTGGATCTGTAATGGAGGAAGACCATGAATTTTCATGTAATGACATTGTTTCCGGAAATGGTCATGAACGGGTTAAATACCAGCATCCTGGGACGGGCCGCCTCCAACGGGCTTCTGTCCTTTGAGGCCATCAACATCCGTGATTACACCCTGGAGCGCCACGGAAAGGTGGACGACTACCCTTACGGCGGAGGCGCCGGAATGGTCATGCAGGCGGAGCCCATTTACCGCGCCTATACGGCACTCTGCGACCGCATCGGCCACAGGCCCCGGGTGGTTTACATGACGCCCCAGGGACGGACCTTTACCCAGAAGATCGCCGAGGAACTGGCAAAGGAAGAGGAGCTTGTTTTTCTCTGCGGCCATTATGAGGGCGTGGATGAGCGGGTCCTGGAAATGATCGCCACCGATTATCTTTCTGCGGGAGATTATGTGCTCACCGGCGGCGAGCTGCCGGCCATGATGATGATCGACTGTATTTCCAGGCTGGTGCCCGGCGTTTTAAATAACGACGTTTCGGCGGAGTTTGAATCCTTCCACGATAATCTCCTGGAATATCCCCAGTACAGCCGTCCCGAGGAATTTATGGGAAAAAAGGTGCCGGAGATCCTTCTTTCTGGCCATCATGCCAATATTGAAAAATGGAGGCGGGAGCAGTCCATTATCCGGACCCTGGAACGGAGGCCAGAGCTTTTGGAGGAAGCGGTGCTCTCCAAAAAGGAAAAGCTCTTCCTGGAGGAGCTTTTGAGAAAAAAGGCGGAAAACCAGGAAGAAGATACGATTTAGTCCTTGCAATTTGGACAGACATATGCTATAATCATAAACCGTGAAATAAGAGATGGTCCGCTGCCGCGTACTGATACTCATACCGCGGGTAAGAACATCGAATACTTTAAGGAGGTTCATGAACATGAACGAAATTATCAAGAATATCGAAGCCGCCCAGTTAAAGGAAACTGTACCGAGCTTCAACGTAGGTGACACTGTAAGAGTATCTGCTAAGATCCGCGAGGGCAACCGCGAGAGAATCCAGGTGTTCGAGGGAACTGTTATCAAGAGACAGAACGGCGGAGTAAGAGAGACCTTCACTGTCAGAAAGAATTCCAACGGCATCGGCGTTGAAAAGACCTGGCCGCTTCATTCTCCGTCTGTTGAGAATATCGAAGTTGTAAGAAGAGGTAAAGTACGCCGTGCAAAACTGAACTACTTAAGAACAAGAGTAGGTAAGGCTGCTAAGGTTAAAGAGTTAGTAAAATAATTTGTAACTGGCAGAATGAGGGGAACAATGAAAATTGTCCCCCTCTTTTTTCAATATTCCGGAGGTGCTTTTGTGGAATTTTACCAGGAAAAGGATGAGAACCGGCTCCATTCGGTGGTCAACTGGATCGTGGACATCGCGGTGGTCATCGCCATCGCCTGCTATCTGGTCTATGGCTTTGGAGGCCGGATCGAGGTAAACGGCGGCTCCATGAAGCCGGCACTGGACTCCGGCGACGTGGTTTTAGTAAACCGGCTGGCGTATGCCCTGGGAAGTCCCAGGCGGTTTGATATCGCAGTGTTTTCCCAGGGGGATCAGACTTTTAATATGAAGCGGATCATTGGCCTTCCGGGTGAAACAGTGCAGATCAGGGAGAACCAGGTCTATATCAATGGAGAACCTCTGGAAGCAGAGGGGGCGCTGGACGCGGCCTCCATCGCCGGGCTGGCAGAATATCCCATGGAGCTTTCCGAGGATGAATATTTTCTCCTGGGAGATAACAGGGAGTCCAGTGAGGACAGCCGTTTTTCCAGCATCGGGAATGTAAAAAGGGACCAGCTGATCGGGAAGGTATGGTTCAGGATCCAGCCGTTTTCCCAGTTCGGGCCGGTCAGTCTGAAAGGAGAAGAAGGATGAACATACAGTGGTATCCGGGCCATATGACAAAGGCCAAAAGGGTCATGCAGGAGGATATTAAGCTGATCGATCTGATCATCGAGCTGGTGGATGCCAGAGCGCCTTTATCCAGCCGGAATCCGGACATCGACGATCTGGGCCGGGGAAAGGCACGGATGGTGCTGCTCAATAAGGCGGATCTGGCCAGTGAGGCCGGAAATGCTGCCTGGACCCGGTATTTTGAAGCCAAGGGCTTCCAGGTGATGAAGATCGACGCCCGACAGAAGGCTTCCTTAAAGCAGATCCATAGTGTGATCCAGGAGGCATGTAAGGAAAAGATCGAGCGGGACCGGAGGCGCGGGATCTTAAACCGGCCGGTGCGGGCCATGGTGGCAGGGATCCCCAATGTGGGAAAATCCACGTTTATCAACAGCTTTGCCGGAAAGGCAGCGGCTAAAACAGGAAATAAGCCGGGCGTTACCAAGGGAAATCAGTGGATCCGTCTGAATAAGCAGGTGGAGCTTCTGGATACGCCAGGGATCCTGTGGCCAAAATTTGAGGACCAGTCCGTGGGCCTTAAGCTGGCGTTTTTGGGATCCATCAACGACGAGATCCTTAATAAGGATGAGCTGGCGGCAGAGCTCTGCGCATTTTTACTGAAGGCATATCCGGGGCTTCTGGCGGAGCGGTACGGGATCCCGGAGGACCGGTCTTCCCACGAGCTTCTGGAGCAGATCGCCATTGCCAGGTCCTGCCTCTTAAAGGGCGGCGGCTATGATGTCCCCAGGGCAGCAAGGCTTTTGCTGGAGGATTTCCGCAGCGGGAAGCTGGGGCGGATCACACTGGAATTTCCGGAAAATCCCGGATTACAGGAAAATAAGAACAATTAGGAGGCCGGCGGCAGAGGAGAGTCTGTCTGCTGCCGGATCTGCAAAGGAAGGCACATATGGCAAGAACACTGACAGGAGAACGGCTGGAGAAGGAGCTTTTACGGCTGGAGGCCATGAAGGCATACGAAAAGGAGAATAAGGACTGTGCCCTGATCTGCGGGATCGACGAGGCAGGAAGAGGGCCGCTGGCGGGACCGGTGGCCGCCGGGGCGGTGATCCTTCCCAGGGACTGCACCATCCTGTATCTCAACGATTCAAAGAAGCTGTCGGAAAAGCGGCGGGAGGAGCTGTTCCTGGAGATAAAGGAAAAGGCCCTGGCTTGGAATGTGGCGGTGGTCTCCCCGGCCAGGATCGATGAGATCAACATCCTCCAGGCCACCTATGAGGCCATGCGGGCGGCCATCGGCGGCCTTTCCCAGACGCCGGACCTGCTTTTAAACGATGCGGTCACCATTCCGGGAGTTGAGATCCCGCAGATCCCCATTGTCAAGGGAGACGCCAAAAGCGTATCCATAGCCGCGGCCAGCATCCTGGCCAAGGTTACCAGGGACCATCTGATGGCGGAGTATGACAAGCTGTATCCCGGGTATGGATTTGCAAAGCATAAGGGCTACGGAACTGCGGCCCATATTGCAGCCTTAAGGGAACTGGGTCCGTCGCCCATCCACCGGAGGACCTTTATTAAAAATTTTGTGTAGCTTCGGAAAGGAGCCTTTGTGGGACAGAATAAGCGGATGGAAGGAAGCCGGTATGAGCAGCTGGCGGCCCGGTATCTGGAACAGAAAGGGATGGATGTCCTGGAGCTGAATTACCGGTGCCGCACCGGCGAGATCGACATCATTGCCAGGGACGGCGGATATCTGGTCTTTGTGGAGGTCAAATACAGGAAAACGAAAAGGGCCGGATATGCGCTGGAGGCCATCGACAGCCGGAAGGCCGGACAGGTGCGCCGGGTGGCGGCTGTCTATCTTTATGAGCACGGATTTCCGGAGTCTGCGGCCTGCCGGTTTGACGCGGTGGGGATCGACGGAGAGCAGATCACACATTTAAAAAATGCGTTTTAGACGGGAGAGATATACATGTATGACTGGAAAAGAAAGGGAGACGGCGGTCTTATAAAGGAAGTCACAAGGGATGGAGTCACGTGGCTTTCCTTCCCGGCCCTGGAAGAAACAGGGCTTGTGGCCCACGCCTTCTCCACCCGTATGGGCGGTGTGAGCAAAGGGTGCTATTCCACCATGAATTTTTCTTTTACCCGGGGAGACGATCCGGAGGCGGTACGGGAAAATTACAGGCGTATGGCAAAGGCCCTGGGCGTGGATGAGACACGCATGGTCCTGACGTGGCAGACCCACACCATCAACGTGCGGACCGTGACCCCGGAGGACGAGGGAAAGGGGATCGTAAAGGAACGGGATTACCGGGATGTGGACGGACTGATCACAGACCGGCCCGGCGTGACGCTGGTGACATTTTTTGCCGACTGCGTGCCGCTGTATTTTCTGGACCGGAAAAGAAGGGCCATCGGTCTGGCCCATTCGGGCTGGAGAGGGACCGTAAACCGCATGGGCCAGGCGGTTCTGTCGGCCATGGAAAAGGAGTACGGCACGGATCCGGCTGATGTGACGGCCTGTATCGGCCCCAGCATCTGCCAGGACTGCTATGAAGTGGGAGAGGAAGTGATCGCTGAATTTGCGGCGGCCTTCCGGGAAGAGCACCACCCGGCGCTTTTCTACAAAAAAGAGAATGGAAAATACCAGCTGGATCTCTGGGAGGCCAACCGGATCGTTCTCCGGGAAGCGGGCGTGCCGGAGACAGGGATCTCTGTGACGGATATCTGTACCCACTGCAATCCAGAGCTTTTGTTTTCCCACCGGACATCGGCAGACCGGCGGGGAAATCTCTGTGCCTTCCTGTGCTTAAAGGAAGAAGGCAGATAGCAGGCCCGGTCTTTGCAAAAAATGACATTTAACGAAAAACCTTCTAGTGTATTATTTTCTCCAGAGACCATAATAGGAGTGTACCAAGAAAACGCCGGAAAAAACAAGGCCGGCAAATACACTCAAAAGGAGGGTTTTATATGTCCAGTACAAACAATTCTTCCAATCGTATGGTAGTACCGGAGGCCAAGGAGGCCATGGACAAGTTTAAGATGGAGGTGGCCTCTGAGTTAGGAGTGCCGCTGACCAACGGCTACAATGGAAACCTGACCTCTTACCAGAACGGCAGCGTAGGCGGCTATATGGTGAAGAAGATGATCGAGGAACAGGAGAAGAAGATGGCGGGCAAATAAAAGCTGCCTGAATCTGACTAAAAAAGGCCTTTCCGTCTGGATCGATTCCAGGGAAAGGCCTTTTTCCTTATGGTTCCTCTGCTGTCAGTGTCCATCTTCCACCTCCTTTAAAGCGGGATTTTGCAGGTTTCACAGATTCTGCGGAAAAACTGCTTGTATATCGCCTTCATTGCGATTATAATTGTGAAGATACTGGAAACAGAAGGGGATGCGGCAGCATGAGCGTTCCGGTCTCTGGTCCGGAAAAGAAACGACCGCATCGAGAGGTGGCATATGAGAGTGATCGCAGGCAGCGCCAGACGGCTGCTTTTGAAGACTGTGGAGGGAATGGACACCCGGCCAACCACAGACCGTATAAAGGAAACCTTATTTAATATGATCCAGAACGACCTTTACGGCCGTTCCTTTCTGGATCTGTTTGCCGGAAGCGGGGCCATCGGCATCGAGGCTTTAAGCCGCGGGGCATCGGAGGCTGTATTCATCGACAATGGGATCCGCCAGGTATCCTGTATCCGGGACAATCTGAAGACCACAAAGCTGGAATCCGGGGCAAAGGTGTTAAACTGCGGCGTGCTGGAGGGACTTTCCCGTCTTGGCCGGGACCATGGTGCCTTTGATTTTATATTTATGGATCCGCCCTATGGCTGTGATCTGGAACGCCAGGTACTGGAGGCCTTACAGGATTCGCCTCTGGCTGATGGTGACACGGTCCTTATTGCGGAGGCTTCCCTGGATACAGATTTTTCCTGGGCAGAGTCCCTGGGCTATGAGATCAGCCGTACCAAGGAATATAAGACAAACAAACATGTATTTTTTAAAAAGAGGGAAAATTGAGATGAAAAAAGCCATTTATCCGGGAAGCTTTGACCCGGTGACTCTGGGACATCTGGATGTGATCCGCCGGGCGTCCCAGCTGTTCGACCACCTGGTGATCGCAGTTTTGCATAACAGTGCGAAAACTCCATTGTTTTCCGTGGAAGAACGTGTTAAGATGTTAGAAGAAGCGACAAAGGACATTCCCAACGTGGAGGTGAAGGCCTTCGGCGGCCTTACGGTGGAGTTTGCCAGGGAATGCGGGGCCAACGCCCTGGTCCGGGGGCTTCGTGCGATCACGGATTTTGAATACGAGCTGCAGATCGCCCAGCTGAACCGGGTGATCGCTCCGGATATCGATACCGTATTTCTGACCACCAATTTAAAATATGCGTATCTGAGCTCCAGCTCTGTCAAGGAGGTGGCGGCTTACGGCGGTGATATTTCCAATTTTGTGACAGCCGGGGTGGCAGAAGAGGTACATAAGAAATTTCAGAATAAGATCAGGGGAAAGGAATAAGGAAGCAATATGAGCAGAATCGAACAGTTAATCGGAGAAATTGAAGAATATATTGACAGCTGCAAGTTCCAGCCGCTGTCCACCACCAAGATCATCGTAAATAAGGAGGAGCTGGACGAGCTCCTGGTGGAGCTGCGTCTCAGGATCCCCGATGAGATCAAGCAGTACCAGAAGATCATCAGCAACCAGGAGGCGATCCTTTCCGATGCCCACACCCGGGCAGATGCCCTTCTGGCGGAAGCCACAGCCCAGACCAATGAGCTGGTCAACGAGCATGAGATCATGCAGAAGGCGTACGCCCATGCCAATGAGGTGATCGAGCAGGCCCAGGCCCAGGCCCAGGCCATCATCGACAGCGCCGTCAACGATGCCAACAATATCCGACAGGGCTCCATCCAGTATACGGACGATATGTTAAAGAGCCTTCAGAATATCATCAATCATTCCATGGAAGGAGCCCAGGGCCGGTTTGACGCCTTTATGAGCTCCATGAGGTCCAGCTACGACATCGTTTCCTCCAACCGGAAGGAGCTGTCCGGCGGGATCATCACAGAAAAAGAAGAGGAGCCGTCTGTACCGGAGGCCTAGACTTCCGGAAGGATCAGCCCAGTACGCCCAGGAGCCGGAAGATGACGGCGGCCAGGGCGCTGTGAAGAAGCTTCCAGAGAATATATTGCCGGATGGATAATCCGGCAATTTTTTTATCTTCTGTACGGCCCCCTCGATCCTTTGGGCTGCTGCCGCCATCGTCTGTACGTCTCTTTTTTTCCTCTGGCCATCCGGAGGCAGTCACGGCCCGGGTCTGGAAAATGCCACATATGCCGCCGAAAGCCAGGATGGCAGCGGCGGCGGTTCCGGAGTCCGGGAAGGGAAGGGAGGCGGACACTTCCCGGACTCCGGTGGTCATCTCCATGGCGCCCATAAGGAAGAGCCGGAGATAGGCGGGGAGCCACGGTGCGCGGCGTAAAAATACGATCACGATGGAAAACAGCATTAGGTAGCCGCCGATGCGGCAGAGGATCTCTGCTGCCGCCAGGATCGCCGTATCCAGGGCCGGAGCTGTCTGGATCTGTTGCCGGGAGCCGCTGGACGCAGGAGCAGGCAGGACAGGAAAATAGATCCTCTTTGCCAGGGCAGCCAGAGGAAGGAGCGGCAGATAAATGGAAAGAAGAAGGCGGGAGGGATGCATTCCGGCCTCAAAAAGCGGGCAGACAAAGCCCAGCAGGAACATGGGGCTTGGATGATTGCATATGGCCATGAGGAAGCGGCCCTCCTGGACGGAAAGCTTCCCCTCCCGGACAAAATCCCCGCAGGTCTTTGCCCCCATGGGGCAGCCGCAGAGGAGACCGGAAATGAGGGTGTAGCAGCCGTTTTCTGAAAGGGGAAGCCAGGGACCTAAGAAAGCCCGGACGGGCTTCATCAGCAGAGAGACGCCGCCGGAGGATACGATGAGGCTGGAGAGCACCATAAAGGGGAACAGGGACGGGACCACAGACGTATACCATAAAAGAAGGCCGTACCTGGCCCCCTCGGCCGCAAAGCGGGGATAAAGCAGAAGAAACACCATGAGAATGGCAAGACCGATGGATTTTTTCATAAGCACCCGAATACCTTTTGTTGATACAGCTTATGAAAAGGGGCTTCCCCATATGAAACTTCTGGTCCTGGCGCTGCTCATTCTGTATGATTCCATGCTGATCTTTCAGCTGGAGCATGTAAAGGCTCTGGATACCATGGCTCCCTATGTCTGGGAAAGCGGGGACTTCCGGGCCATGCGCCTGGGAAGGGACGCGGCGGGACGGCCCTTCCTGGATTATGAGGAGCTTGCCATGGCTATGCTCACGGAAAATTTTGATCTGACGGGAAAGAAGCTCTCCGGGGAGCCTCTTTTTTTCCCGGTCCGGCGTCAGAAGGAATTTGAGCGGCTTTCCGACGCGTACCGCATGGTGTTTGCAGATCTTTCCTGCTTTCCCGTCCCGGAAAGTGCCGGAGGGGACATCAGGGATGTGGTCTATGAAAACGGCTGGATGGAGGAACGGTCCTTTGACGGACCCAGGACCCATGAGGGGTGCGATCTCATGGCTGGGGCTCCAGAGGCAGGGCTCTATCCGGTGGTGTCCATGACGGACGGAGTGGTGGAGCAGGCCGGATGGCTGAAAAAGGGCGGCTGGCGCATCGGGATCCGGGCTCCGGCTGGCGCATATCTGTACTACGCCCACCTGGACTCCTATGGAAAGACCCTGGACGGCCGGGAGTGGAGGCCGGGGGATACAGTCCATGCCGGAGAGCTTCTGGGCTATATGGGGGATTCCGGCTACGGAGAGCCTGGGACCACCGGCCAGTTTCCAGTCCACCTCCACCTGGGGATCTACATCCGGACGGAGCATCATGACGAGCTTTCTGTGAATCCCTACTGGATCTTAAGATACCTGGAGAAGTATCGTACCCGGGCTTCCTACTGACCTGACAGGAGGAAACGGTTGTACTTTTCCCTGGATTTTGATATAGTATGGAATAAGGCATTGGGGGCGGAAAATATCCGTCCTCTGATATCCTGGATATGAGCATGGAACAGGGGGAAACGCATGGATAAGGAGTTGCGTCTGGATAAATTCCTGGCCGACATGGGAAAGGGCACCCGGAGCGCCCTTAAAGAGGCCGTAAGAAAGGGCCGGGTCCGGGTCAATGGGGAAGTCATAAAAAAAGCGGATATAAAGGTAAGGATCCCTGGGGATACGGTGACCTTAGACGGCGAGGAGGTCGCCTACGCTGTTATGGAGTATTATATGCTCAACAAGCCCCAGGGCGTGGTCTCCGCCACAGAGGATAAAAAATATCCCACGGTCCTGGATCTGATCGCGGATAAAAAAAGGAAGGACCTGTTTCCGGTGGGACGGCTGGACCTGGATACAGAGGGTCTTCTCCTCATCACCAATGACGGAGACCTGGCCCACCGGCTCCTGTCACCCAAAAAGCATGTGGACAAGGTATATTATGCCCGCTGCCGCGGAACGGTGAGAGAAGGGGCCGCGGAGGAGTTTGCCAGGGGGATCCATCTTCCCGACGGGCTTTTATGCCTTCCGGCAGAGCTGACGGTCCTGTCCTACGACCGCATACAGGACGAGTCCGAGATCCGCCTGCGGATCCGGGAGGGGAAATTCCATCAGGTAAAGCGGATGATGGAGGCCGTCGGCTGTCCGGTGTTTTTTTTAAAGCGCCTGTCCATGGGGCCGCTGGTCCTGGATGAGAATTTAAAGCCAGGGGAATACCGTCCCCTTACGGATACAGAACGGGAGTGGTTGGAACAGCTATGATAAAAGATTTTCTGAAAAATAAAAAAGCCGTCCTTTTTGACCTGGACGGGACCCTGGTGGATTCCATGTGGATGTGGCCCCAGATCGACGTGGAGTTCCTGGGACGCTTTGGCTATGACTGCCCTGGGGATCTGGAGCGGGCTGTGGAGGGCATGAGCTTTTCAGAGACGGCCGCTTATTTTAAGGAGAGGTTTTCCCTTCCCATGACCCTGGAGGAGATCAAGGAGTGCTGGAGCCAGATGGCCATGGACAAATACCGGACCCAGGTCCCCTTAAAGCCCGGCGCCCTGGAGTTCCTCCGTTACTGTAAGGACCAGGGGATCGCCACAGGCATCGCCACCAGCAATGGACGGCCCATTGTGGACGCAGTCATCGAGGCTCTGCAGATCGGAGAGTATTTCCAGGAGGTGGCCACCGCCTGCGAGGTGGAAAAGGGAAAGCCGGAGCCGGATATTTATCTGGAGGTGGCGAGACGCCTCCGGGTGGCTCCGGAGGACTGTCTGGTCTTTGAGGATGTTCCGGCGGGGATCCTGGCGGGAAAACGGGCCGGGATGACGGTGTTAGCCGTGGAGGACGATTTTTCCCGGGAGCTTTCCGGGGAAAAGAAGGCCCTGGCCGACGGATACATTTGTGATTATTCGGAATTATTATAAAGGAGAAACAATGATGCACGATTTTCTTCCGATGTCCAGGGAGGATATGGAAAAACGGGGCTGGGACCAGTGTGATTTCGTTTATGTATGCGGCGACGCCTATGTGGATCACCCGTCCTTCGGCCACGCCATCATAAGCCGGCTCCTGGAAGCCCATGGCTACCGGGTGGGGATCATTTCCCAGCCGGACTGGAAAAATAAGGACAGCATAACGGTCCTGGGAGAGCCAAGGCTGGGCTTCCTGGTGACGGCCGGAAACATGGATTCCATGGTGAACCACTATTCTGTGTCCAAAAGAAGAAGGGAAAAGGATTCCTATACGCCCGGCGGCGTCATGGGAAAACGGCCCGATTACGCCACGGTGGTCTACTGCAATCTGATCCGGTCAGTCTATAAAAAGGCTCCCATTATCATCGGAGGGATCGAGGCCAGCCTGCGCCGCCTGGCCCACTACGATTACTGGTCCGGAAAGGTGAAGCATTCCATCCTGGTGGATTCCCAGGCGGATCTTATTTCCTACGGTATGGGGGAACGGTCCATCGTGGAGATCGCAGACGCCCTGGCTTCGGGGATCGATATTAAGGATATTACCTTTATCGACGGCACCGTCTATAAGACCGACCGGCGGGAGGCCGTTTATGATGCAGTCTGGCTGCCGTCCTACGACCAGGTGAAGGAAAATAAGCGCACCTATGCGGAGAGCTTTTTTACCCAGTACCAGAACACCGATGCGTTTTCTGGAAAACGTCTCTGCGAGCCGTATACGGACCATCTCTATGTGGTCCAGAATCCTCCGGCAAAGCCCCTTTCCACGCTGGAAATGGACGACGTGTACGCCCTTCCCTATATGCGGGCGCCCCATCCGTCCTATGAGGCCCTGGGAGGCGTTCCGGCCATCAGTGAGGTGAAGTTCAGCCTCATCAGTAACCGGGGCTGCTTTGGCGGCTGCAGCTTCTGCGCCCTGACCTTCCACCAGGGGCGGATCGTCCAGGTCAGGAGCCATGAATCCATTCTGGAGGAGGCAAGGCTTCTGACGGAGGAGCCGGATTTCAAGGGCTATATCCACGATGTGGGAGGCCCCACGGCTGATTTCCGGTTCCCGGCCTGCGAAAAGCAGATGACAAAGGGAGCCTGCCCCGGAAAGCAGTGCCTGTTCCCGAAGCCCTGTAAAAATCTGGTGGCAGACCATGGAGACTATATCGCGCTCCTTAGAAAGCTGAGAGCCCTTCCCAAGGTAAAAAAGGTGTTCATCCGCTCCGGCATCCGCTTCGATTACGTCCTGGCGGATAAAAAGAAGGATTTTCTGAAAGAGCTCTGCATGTACCACGTCAGCGGACAGCTGAAGGTGGCTCCGGAGCACGTGGCGGACCCGGTCCTTAAGCGCATGGGAAAGCCGGAAAATGCTGTATACAGGCAGTTTGCCAAAGAATATGCGGCCATGAATGAAAAGCTGGGGCTTAAGCAGTATCTGGTGCCCTATCTCATGTCCTCCCATCCTGGCTCCACCTTAAAGGAAGCGGTGGAGCTGGCAGAGCACCTCAGGGATCTGGGCTATATGCCGGAGCAGGTCCAGGATTTCTACCCCACGCCGTCCACCATCTCCACCTGTATGTATTACACAGGCCTGGATCCCAGGACCATGGAGGAGGTGTACGTTCCGGTGAATCCCCACGAAAAGGCCATGCAGAGGGCGCTGATCCAGTACCGGAACCCGAAAAATTACGAGCTGGTCCGGGAGGCTCTCATAAAGGCCGGGAGAGAGGATCTGATCGGCTATGACAGAAGGTGCCTCATACGGCCCCGGGGAGGAGAACGAAGGACCGCCGGAGAGGGCGGAGGAAAACGGATGGAGGGCAGAGACAGCCGGGCTTCCGGAAAAAAGAAGACCATCCGCAATATCCATAAATCTGGAAAAGGAAAGAAGGGAGAGCGATGAAGATCGCCATTGTCACGGGGGCTTCCTCTGGAATGGGGAGGGAAATGGTGTTCCGTCTGGCAGACCGGTACGGAGGCTTCCAGGAGATCTGGGTCATTGGCAGAAGAAAGGAGCGGCTGGACGCACTGGACGGAAAGGTCCCGGTGAAGCTTCGGAAGTTCCCCCTGGATCTGACAAAAAAGGAGGACCTGGAGATTCTGGCCGCAGCCCTGGCTGAAAAAAAGCCGGAGGTGAGATTTCTGGTAAATGCCGCGGGCTTTGGGATCACAGGGCCTGTGGGAAGCTTCCCAGAGGAAGAAGCCGCCTCCATGGTGCAGTTAAACTGCGAGGGCCTGACAGCTGTGACGGAGCTGGTCCTTCCTTATATCCCGGACAACAGCCGGATCCTCCAGTTTGCTTCGGCCGCGGCCTTTATGCCCCAGCCGGGATTCGCCGTCTATGCGGCCACCAAGGCCTATGTCTTAAGTTACAGCCGGGCGCTGGGAGAGGAGCTGAGGCGGAGAAGGATCTTTGTTACCGCCGTGTGCCCCGGCCCTGTGGATACGGAGTTTTTTGGGAAGGCTTTAAACGGAAAGCCCATGGATCCCTTTAAGCGGCTGTTCATGGCCAGGACGAAATATGTGGTGGACCGGGCGTTTTCCGACTGCCTGAAGGGAAAAACGGTGTCCGTGCCGGGACTTTCCATGAAGGCGTTTTATGTGCTGTGCCGCATCTGCCCCCACAGCCTTTTAATGAAATTTCTTACATGGAAATAAGAGGAGATGGATACGTTGGATAAAAAAATAAAAAAAGGAATGTACGGATACCGGGACGCCCATAAAAAAAGGCAGATCCTTCTGGTCTCTCTGTTTCTCTTAGTGATCGCGGCCCTCCTGGTCTCCCGGTATTTTATCACCTGGAAGTCTTTAAAAAATCTGGTGACCATCAGTGCCATTTTAACGGTGCTTCCCATGGCGAACCTGGCGTCGCCCCTGGTGGCCTCCTGGAAGATCCGGACCGCCCCCAGAGAGCTTTATGATGCCTGCCGCCCTTACGGGGAAAAGTTCCCCATACTGTATGACCTGATCATCACCTCCCGGGATTTTATCATGCCCGTGGACGTGGCTGTGATCCATCCCACCGGAGTGTACCTTTACTGCCCGAAGAAGGGGATCGATACCAAGGCGGCGGAAAAGTTTTTAAACGAGATGCTGACCGGATGGAAGTTAGACGGAAACGCCAGGATCATGACGGAAAAGAAAAATTTCCTCACCCGGCTTTCCACCTTGAAAAATGTCACTGAGGATGAGGACGACGGAAGCGCGCCTCATGTGGAAAAGCTTTTAAAGAGCCTTTCCATGTAAGAGAAAGGATACCATGCAGGAGATCACCATTGGAACCAACGAGGCCGGACAGCGGCTGGATAAATTCCTGGCCAAGTATATGAAGCTGGCCCCCAAAAGCTTTTTTTATAAGATGATGCGTAAGAAGAATATCACCTTAAACGGAAAAAAGTGCGAGGGCGGCGAAATGCTGGCAGAGGGCGATACGGTAAAGCTGTTTCTGGCAGATGAGACCATTGAAAAATTTTCGGAAATAAAGGTACAGAAGATACAGAAGGAAAAGAAGGTACAGCTTTCCATCCTCTATGAGGACGAGGATATCCTTCTGATCAACAAGCCCGCAGGCATGCTGTCCCAGAAGGCCAGGGACACGGATCTTTCCCTGGTGGAATATCTGACCGACTATCTGATGGAGAAGGGCAGTGTCACAGAAGGATCCCTGCGGAGCTTTAAGCCCTCTGTGTGCAACCGGCTGGACCGGAATACCAGCGGCATCGTGGCAGCAGGGAAATCCCTGGCGGGCTCGCAGATGCTTTCTGAGGTGTTCAGGGACCGGACGGTCCACAAATATTATAAGTGCATCGTTTACGGACCGGTCCGGGAGGCCAGGACCGTTGACGGCTGGCTTTTAAAGGATCCGCGTACCAACCAGGTGAAGATCCTTTCCAGGGCCGACCCGGAAGGGGAGGCGAAGCGGATCGTGACCCGGTATGAGCCCCTGGCCGTTACGGAACGGCTCACGCTCCTTAAGGTGACCCTGCTTACGGGACGCTCCCACCAGATCCGGGCCCATTTATCATCCATGGGCCATCCGATCCTGGGAGACGGGAAGTACGGAGGCGGAGGCACCCTGGAGCTGGAGCGGAAATACCGGCTGAAGGGCCAGCTCCTCCACTCGTACCGGCTGGAGTTCCCAGCCCTTACGGGACGGTTTGCCCACCTTTCCGGAAAGGCATTTGAAGCGCCGCTTCCGGAAGCGTTCCTGCGGGCCGCAGAGGGCGAGGGGCTTCTCTTAAAGGGGAAGCCGGGAGGAGCGCGGTGATATGGGGACCTGGAAGACCAGAGGCTTAAGGGGATCCACCCTGGAGGAGCTCATCAACCGTACCAACGAGAGCTACCGGGAAAAGGGACTGGCGCTGATCCAGAAGATCCCCACGCCCATCACGCCCATCGAGATCGATAAGGCCAGCCGCCATATCACACTGGCCTATTTCGATATGAAGAGCACTGTGGATTACATTGGCGCTGTCCAGGGGATCCCGGTGTGCTTCGATGCAAAGGAATGTGCGGTCCGTACCTTTCCTCTGCAGAACATCCACCCCCACCAGATCGCTTTCATGCGGGAATTTGAAAAGCAGGGGGGAGTGGCTTTTATCATCCTTTCCTTTACATCCCAGGGCGAGATCTATTACGTCCCATTCGACGTGATCGCCGGGTTCTGGAAACGGATGGAGGACGGGGGAAGAAAAAGCTTTACGTATGAGGAAGCGGCAGCGAAGGCCTGGAAGATCCGCAGCTGCCGGGATATGCTGGTCCATTACCTGGAGGAGCTCCAGCTGGATCTGGACCGGAAGGAAGCGCTGGAACAGGGCGGGACCCCATAAAACAAAGGAGGAGTTACAGTTTATGGATTTTATTATCTCTCTTGTGGTCATTCTGATCTTTGTGGCTGTATCCATGAAAAAAAGCGGGCAGCTGGATGAGATCATGAACGGAATGAAGAAAAAAAACCAGAACGAGGCGGACAACGTGGTCTATGAACAGACCGAGGACGCGCCGAAAAAGAAAAAGGCAAAGGCAAAAAAAGGAGGAGGCGTTCCCAGGAATATCGGAAAAGGAGTGGGGATCGCTGCGGCTGTGCTGGTGGCGGCCGTTCTGGCCTTCGACAGCTACTACACTCTTTCAGAGGAAGAGATGGCTGTGGTCACCACCTTCGGAAAGCCGTCGGTCCAGGAGGCGTCGGGCCTTCACTTTAAGGTGCCGCTGATCCAGCAGGTGACAAAGATCTCCAAGGCCATCACCGGCATGCAGATCGGCTATACCACGGATCCGGAACGGGCCGAGGGGGCTTCCATGGAAAATCCGGTCTCCATTGAAAAGGAAAGCCTTATGATCACCAATGACTTTAACCTGATCAATGTGGACTTCTACGTGGAGTACATGGTCACAGACCCCATTCAGGCAGTCCGTCATAGAAACGTATATGAAAGCATCATTAAAAACCTGGCCCAGAGCTATATCCGTGACACGGTGGGCCTTTATAACGTGGATGACGTGATTACCACAGGAAAGACCCAGATCCAGGAGCGGGTCAAGGAGCAGCTTACCAACCGTCTGGTGGAAGAAAACATCGGATACGGCATTTATAACGTGTCCATCCAGGACTCCGGAATGCCCAGGGAGGACGTATCCAATGCATTTAAAGCCGTGGAGGATGCCAAGCAGGGAATGGAGACGGCCATTAATACGGCGAAAAAATACCAGTCGGAAAACATCCCCAAGGCCAATGCAGAGGCCGATAAGCTCTTACAGGAGGCGGAGGCCTATAAGCAGCAGAGGATCAACGAGGCCAACGGACAGGTGGCACGTTTTGAGGATACATACGCTGAGTATGTAAAGTATCCTCTGATCACCAAAAAACGTATGTTCTACGAGACCATGGAGGAGCTCCTGCCGGATCTGAAGGTGATCATCGACAATGGCAGCGGCACCCAGACCATGCTGCCTCTGGAGCCCTTTGCCAATGTGACGGAAGGGACATCCGGAAACCAGACCCCGCAGGCCGCAGCGCCGGCCGGCCAGTAAGAGGAGGAGAAGCATATGAAAAAAACAGGAAGAAAGATCGCATTATTCATCATCCTCATCGCCGGCCTGATCACACTGGGCTCCAGTATGGTCAGCACCTATAACGACGAGTATAAGCTGGTGCTCCAGTTCGGAAAGGTGGTGCGGGTCATCGACACGCCAGGCCTGAGCTTTAAGGTCCCCTTTATCCAGACCACCCAGTCCATCCCCAATTATGAGATGGTTTACGACCTGGTTCCCAGCGAGGTGAACACCAGGGATAAAAAGGTGATGCTCACCGATTCCTTTGCCTTATGGAGCGTGACGGATCCCCTGGAGTATCTGTCCCGTCTGGGAGCCAGTAAGGCCAATGCGGAAAGCCGCATTTCCGTGGTGGTCTACAATGCCGTGAAAAATGTTATCTCCTCCACGGACCAGGCGGACGTGATCTCCGGCCGTGACGGGAAGTTAGCGGAGCTTATTACGGAACGGATCGGAAATTCCCTGGACAGCTATGGGATCACTGTGAAAAAGGTAGAGACCAAGATGTTAGACCTGCCGGATTCCAATAAGGAGGCCGTTTACCAGCGTATGATCTCAGAGCGTCAGAACATCGCCGCCGGTTATACGGCAGACGGCCAGTACCAGTCCAACGTCATTAAGAACACCACCGATAAGGATGTGTCCATCATCATCTCCGAGGCAGAGGCCAAGGCGGAGAAGATCCGGGCCGAAGGCGAGGCTGAGTACATGCGGATCCTCTCCAATGCCTACAACGATGAGAGCAAGGCGGATTATTACAATTACATCCGCAGCCTGGACGCCTTAAAGGCCAGCCTGAAGGGCTCCAACAAGACGGTGATCTTAAATGAAAATTCTGAACTGGCCCGGATCCTCCAGGGGAACTGATGGACAATTCTGGAAAAATCTGCTATACTTTAAAGGAACGGAGCGATCCGGAATCAGAGAAAAGGAGTGTACGTTATGTCAAAAGTCGTTGATAATTTTTTAAAGTACATTGCATTTGATACCCAGTCTGCCGAGGACGCCGCCTCTGTGCCCAGTACAGAAAAGCAGTTCGCCCTGGCAAAGCTTCTGGTGGAGCAGTTAAAAGCCCTGGGGGTAAAGGATGTGTCCATGAGCGAACACTGCTACGTATATGGCACCATTCCGGCTACGGTGGAGACCGACTGCCCGGTGGTGGGCTTCCTGGCCCATATGGACACCTCCCCGGATTTTTCCGACGAGAACACCCGTCCCCAGCTGATCCAGAACTATAACGGCGGAGACATTATCCTGAATAAAAATCTGGGCATTAAAATGAGCCCGGAGGTATTCCCGGCATTAAAGAACTATGTGGGCAAGGACCTGATCACCACCGACGGCACCAGCCTTCTGGGCGGAGACGATAAGGCCGGTATTGCCGAGATCATGACTATGGCTGAATATTTCATGGCACATCCGGAGATCCCCCACGGGACCATCAAGATCGCCTTTACTCCCGACGAAGAAGTGGGACACGGCGTGGATTTCTTCGACGTACCCGGCTGGGGCGCCAATGTGGCTTATACAGTGGACGGCGGAGCCTTCGGCGAGATGGAATACGAGACCTTCAACGCAGCTTCCATGAGCGTCACCATTCACGGCCAGAACATCCACCCAGGCAGCGCCAAGGGCAAGATGAAAAACGCCATCCTCATCGGTCTGGAATTCCAGTCCATGCTCCCGGAGGCAGAAAAGCCCCAGTATACAGAAATGTATGAGGGCTTCTACCATCTCAACGGGATCTCCGGAAACGTGGAGGAGACTGTACTGAAATACATCGTCCGCGACCATGATAAGGAGATCTTTGAATCCAGGAAGGCCATGGGCCATACCATCGCTGACTTCTTAAATAAGAAGTATGGAGAAGGCACCGTTGTGGTGGAGACCTCCGATACGTATTACAATATGGCAGAAAAGATCCGTCCCCATATGTATTTAATGGATATCGCTGCCGAGGCCTTTAAGGAGCTGGGAGTGGATACGCCCAACGTCCGCCCGGTGCGCGGCGGTACCGACGGCTCCAGGCTGTCCTATATGGGCCTTCCGTGTCCCAACCTCTGCACTGGAGACCACAACGCCCATGGCAAATATGAATTTGTATGCATCCAGTCCATGGAGCAGACCGTGGAACTGCTGATCAGGATCGCAGAGAAATTTAAGGATGTAAAGAAAGCTTAATACGAGGCTGAAACCAAAAGCTTCCGGAGAGAAGATCCTCCGGGAGCTTTTTTTCTGATCTTTTATTCTGGATGAAACTTTCTTCTTTTTTGGCACGTCTATATATGTGATAAAACAAAAAATGACAGAAAAGGACAGGTTTCCCATGGTTTTCAGCAGTCTGGAATTCATATTCCAATTTTTACCCATATTTTTACTGATCTATTTTCTCTGCCCGGCGCGGTATAAGAACTTCTGCCTTTTCGCAGGGAGCATGTTGTTTTACCTGTACGGCGTCTGGGATACGCCTCTTTATCTGGCGCTCTTTGGGGCGTCCATGGCAGTGAACTATTTTTTTGGCTGCCGGATCGCCCGCAGCCGGGCCAGGTTCCGCAGGAGGAAGCGGCTGTTCTGGGGAGTGGCTTATAACCTGTTCTGGCTGCTGCTGTTTAAATATACCGGCTTTTTTACAGAAAATATCAACGGCATCCTCCGGCTCATGGGGCTTTCCCTGGAGCTTCCTGTGTTTGCGCCGGTGCTCCCGGTGGGGATCAGCTTTTATACCTTCCAGGCCATTTCCTATCTGGCGGACGTGTACCGGAAAACGGCAGAGTATGAGCCTTCTTTTGTGAATTTCGCCATGTATATCAGTATGTTTCCCCAGCTGATCGCCGGTCCCATCGTTACCTACTCCTCCATTAAGAAGGAGATCTCCCGCCGGTCCCATTCCATGCGGGCGGTGGAGGAGGGACTGAAGACCTTCACCATAGGACTGGGACTCAAGGTCCTTCTGGCAAACCGCCTGGGCGGGCTCTGGAATGAGGCCGGGACCGTGGGCTATGAAAGTATCTCCACTCCCTTTGCATGGCTGGCCATCACAGCCTTCAGCCTCCAGATCTATTTTGATTTTTACGGCTATTCCCTGATGGCCAAGGGGCTGGGGCGGATCATGGGCTTTACGATCCCGGAAAATTTTCATGACCCATACCTGTCTCTTTCCATGACAGAATTCTGGAGACGGTGGCACATGACCCTGGGGAGCTGGTTTAGGGATTACGTATATATTCCCCTGGGGGGCAGCAGGAAGGGAAAGCTTATGACCTTCCGCAATATGCTGGCGGTCTGGGCCCTCACCGGATTCTGGCATGGGGCAAGCTGGAACTTTATCCTCTGGGGGCTTCTGATGTTTGCGCTGATCTCGGTGGAAAAGCTGGGGCTCATACGGATTTTGGAGAGGGTCCCGGCCCTGGGCCATCTTTACATGGCCTTTGCCATTTCCGTAAGCTGGGTGCTGTTTGCGGTGACGGATCTTTCGCAGATGGCCGTTTACTTTACCAGGCTGTTCCCGTTCCTGCCGCAGCCAGAGGGAATGGCATATTTTGCCGGAGACTATTTAAAATATGGAAGGCTCTACGGGCTCTCCCTGGCAGCGGGACTGGTCTTTGCCACTGGCCTTCCCATGAAGCTTTACAGGCGGTTCAAAAATAGTCCTGCGGCGGCTGTGGTGCTCCTGGCGGTGTTCTGGGGCTGCGTTTACTGTATGAAGATGGGAATGGACGATCCGTTCCTGTATTTCCGGTTTTAAATTTTTAGAGAATGAAAAAGGGGAGGAAGATTATGAAGCGTTACTGGTACAGCACATTTCTGGCAGCCAGCCTGGCGGCTGTGATCGCAGTGGAATACGTTCCTGGAGCTGTGAGAAAGCTGATGCCCTGGTATGAGGCGGGAGCTATGGAGAGGGAGACGGATGAGGGGGCTGCAAAGAAGCCTGATATAGGAGCAGAGAGAGAAACACGGGAGGAAGAGATCCCAGAAACGGCAGATGGAGCGGGAACGGCTGCCGTCTCCGGCGGGGCAGGCGGTCAGACCGGGGAGACGGCTCCCAGTGGGGAGGAGATATCTCTGTCAGAGGAAGAGACTGTGGCTTCAGAGCCCTCTGGAGCTCCGGCCGTGTCCTTAAAGGAGGATTTTTCCGGTGTCCTTTTCATTGGAGATTCCCGGACCGTGGGGCTTTCTGAATATGGAGACCTGGGCCAGGCGGAGGTGTTCGCCGATTCCGGTATGAGCGTATTTACGCTATTTAATAAAACCGTTAAGCTGAGATCCCAGGAAAAGAGCGGATTGGAGGAGCTCTTATGTTCCCGGAAATTCGATACCATATTTTTTATGCTGGGGATCAATGAGCTGGGATATGATTACGATTCCATTGTAAAGCAGTATAAAAGGACCGTGGAAAAGGTCCATGAGCTGCAGCCGGACGCCGCCATCGTCCTGGGGGCCAACCTTCATGTGACAGCGGAGAAAGCATCCGGCAGCAGTATCTACAACAATGACAGGATCAATGCCTTAAACAGGGATATTAAAAGCATGGCAGAGGCCTCTGGCTATGTCTATCTGGATGTGAACCAGGTATTTGACGATGAAAATGGAAATCTGGCGGCGGGATATTCCTCCGACGGGGCCCATGTCCTGGGAAAATATTATTCTGTGTGGGTGGACTGGATCAGGGAGACCCTGGGCACACACGCAGGCTGAAGCCGCATATGGGAATATTTTCCTTGCCATCCGGGATGGGATGTGATACACTTCCAAAGGAAAAAGGAGTAAGGTGTTTAAAGCTGATGACTTCTGCAGACAGACCCGTGCAGATATTGTCAGCTTTTTCTATGCCGGGAGGAGATGTATTATGTTACTGAGTATTTCACTGATCCTGATCGTTGGAATGTCCATGGCATGGCTGTGCCAGAGGCTCCGGCTGCCGGGCCTTATGGGCATGCTGGCCACAGGCATGATCCTTGGGCCATATGCCCTGGATCTGCTGGATGCAGATATCCTGGGGATATCGGAGGAGCTCCGGAAAATTGCGCTGATCATTATCCTTACAAGAGCCGGACTGGGACTGGATCTGGCGGGATTAAAAAAGACAGGCCGGCCGGCGTTTCTCATGTGTTTTGTTCCGGCAAGCTTTGAGGTGCTGGGAGTGATCCTTCTGGGGACCCGGTTCATGGGGCTGACGGTCCTGGAGGCAGCCGTCCTGGGAGCCGTTCTTGCTGCAGTCTCTCCGGCAGTGGTCGTACCGAGGATGGTCCGGCTGATGGAGGAGGGATATGGAAAACGGGAAGGGATTCCCCAGATGATCCTTGCAGGCGCATCTGTGGATGACGTCTATGTGATCGTCCTGTTTTCTACATTTACCGGCATGATGCAGGGAAAGGGAGTTTCTGCTGTCAGCTTTATAAATATCCCTGTTTCGATCCTTCTGGGGATCATCCTTGGACTGGCGGCCGGATCTTTGCTGGCCCTGTTTTTTAAACAGGTGCATATCCGGGATACTTCAAAGGTGCTTATTATCTTGAGTATTTCGCTGTTTCTGGTGGCGGCTGAGGACATGCTGGCCACGCCCATCCGCTTTTCATCCCTGATCGCGGTCATGTTTATAGGCATAGGCCTTCAGAAGAAAAGGGGAGAGGCTGCCAGAAGGATCTCTGTAAAGTATGGAAAGCTGTGGGTCGCCGCTGAGATTTTTCTGTTCGTGCTTGTGGGCGCCGCTGTGAATACGGCATACCTGGCCCAGGCCGGAGGACAGGCGCTTTTGGTGATCCTTGGCGCTCTTGCTTTCAGGATGGCCGGTGTGGCTTTCTGCCTGTGTGGAACGAAGCTTGGGAGAAGAGAACGGTTATTTGTAATGTTAGCATATACGCCGAAGGCCACCGTCCAGGCCGCCATCGGAGGGATCCCTCTTTCTATGGGTCTTGCCTGCGGAGATACCGTTCTTACGGCCGCCGTGCTTGCCATTGTCCTTACTGCGCCCCTGGGGGCGTTTGCGATGGATCTGTCGTATCAGAAGCTTCTGAACAGGTCATGACCGTATTTCATATACGGCGGTGCGGCAGCCGGTGAAAAGAGAACGGCAGGGCCGGGACGATACGGCAGAGGCCGGAAGGAGCGGTGAAAACCTGCAAAAAGGTGGGAAGGGGTTGCCAGCCGCAAAAAAATACCTTATAATTATGCGGTATATACTGGATCAGTCTGTGTCCTGCTGTCTGATCCGGAGGATCAAGGATAAAAAAAGCAACCATAAATAACCGCAAAGCAAGGAATGAGAATGAGAAAATTAGCATTAAGTGACGAAATACTGCTGAGTATCCAGCAGCCAGCCCGTTATATCGGCGGGGAGATCAATTCGGTATGTAAGGATCCGTCCAGTGTGGATGTCCGGTTTGCCATGTGCTTCCCGGACGTATATGATATCGGCATGTCCCATCTGGGGATCCAGATCCTTTACGATATGCTCAATAAGATGCCGGATGTGTACTGTGAGCGGGTATATTCGCCGTGGACCGACCTGGACGCCATCATGCGTGAAAAGCATATCCCGCTTTTTGCCATCGAGTCCCAGGACCCGGTGAAGGATTTTGATATCCTGGGGATCACCCTCCAGTATGAAATGTGTTATACAAATATCCTCCAGATCCTGGATCTTTCCGGGATCCCGCTCCATGGCAGCGACCGGACCTGGGATGACCCCATCGTCATCGGAGGCGGTCCCTGCGCCTATAACCCGGAGCCCATTGCCGAGTTTTTTGATCTGTTTTACATTGGAGAAGGAGAGACCGCATACCGGCAGCTGATCGATATTTACAAAGACAGCCGGAAAAATGGCGAGTCCAGGGAGACGTTTTTAAAACGGGCGGCCGGAGTGCCGGGAATCTACGTTCCGTCCCTGTATGAGCCGGAATACCATGAGGACGGCACCTTAAAGGCGTTCCGTCCCACCTGTCCGGAGGCCCCGGAAAAGGTCGTAAAGCAGTTGGTCCTGGATATGACGGAGGCCGTGTATCCGGAAAAGCCCCTGGTGCCGTTCATCAAGGTGACCCAGGACCGTGTGGTCTTAGAGATCATGCGCGGCTGTATCCGCGGCTGCCGGTTCTGTCAGGCAGGCATGATCTACCGGCCGGTGCGTGAAAAGAACGTGGAGCGGCTGAAGGACCTGGCATATAAGATGCTGAAAAATACGGGGCACGAGGAGATCTCCTTAAGCTCCTTAAGCTCCAGCGATTACCGTTCCCTGGAGGAGCTGGTGCGTTTCCTGATCGAGGAATTCCATGGAAAGGGAGTCAACGTATCCCTTCCTTCTTTAAGGATCGATGCATTCTCTCTGGACGTGATGAGCAAGGTACAGGATGTGAAAAAAAGCAGTCTGACCTTTGCGCCGGAGGCTGGTTCCCAGAGGCTCCGTGACGTGATCAATAAGGGACTTACTGAGGAGGAGATCCTTCAGGGAGCCGCCGATGCCTTTAAGGGAGGCTGGAACCGGGTGAAGCTGTATTTCATGCTGGGCCTTCCCACAGAGACGGTGGAGGATATGGAGGGCATTGCCCTTTTATCTGAGAAGATCGCAGAGGAGTATTATGAGATCCCCAAGGACCAGAGAAACGGAAAGGTCCAGGTGGTGGCCAGCACGTCCTTCTTTGTGCCAAAGCCCTTTACGCCTTTCCAGTGGGCCAGGATGTCCACTAAGGAGGAATTCCTGGATAAGGCACGGGTGGTCAACCGCAAAATGAAGGAGATGCTGAACCATAAGAGCCTGAAATACAACTGGCATGAGGCCGATGTAACAGTTTTAGAGGGCGTACTGGCCCGGGGAGACCGGAGGGTGGCCGCCGTCATCGAGGAGGCATACAGAAACGGCGCTTTATATGACGCCTGGTCTGAGAGCTTCCGGAATGGTATATGGATGAAGGCATTTGAGACCTGCGGCGTGGACATTGATTTCTATACCACCAGGGAGCGGAGCCTGGACGAGCAGTTCCCCTGGGACTTCATCGATACGGGTGTGTCCAAGGAGTTTTTAAAGAGAGAGTGGAACAATGCGGTAAACGGGACCGTGACCCCCAACTGCCGGGAGCGCTGTTCCGGGTGCGGTGTAAGACGATTCGGAGGAGGTGTCTGCTTTGAAGATCAGGATTAAATTTTCCAAACAGGGAAACATGCGGTTCATCGGACACCTGGATATCATGCGTTATTTCCAGAAGGCCATGCGCCGTGCCGACGTGGACATCCGGTATTCGGAGGGCTTTTCTCCCCACCAGATCATGTCCTTTGCGGCTCCTCTGGGCGTAGGGCTCACAGGAAGCGGCGAGTACCTGGACATTGAGGTCCTTTCCACAGAGAGCTCCGGGCGGATGGTAGAGCGGCTCAACGTCCAGATGGCAGAGGGGATGGAGGTGCTGAGCTTTAAGAGACTTCCGGATTCTGCCGGAAACGCCATGTCCCTGGTGGCGGCCTGTGATTACACGGTGTCGCTGAAGAAGGAATATGAAGAGGCCCTTGGCATGTCTGCCCAGGAGTTCTTTGACGGACTCTGCGGCTTTATAGAGACGGGAGACCTGAATATCGTAAAAAAGACAAAAAAAGGCGAAAAGCAGATGGATCTCCGGCCATATATTTATGAGCACCGGCCGTCGGAGGACGGGGATTCCATTTTTCTCAGGCTTTCTGCCGGAAGCGCAGCCAATGTGAAGCCGGAGCTTCTTCTGGAGGCCTTCTGCCGGAGCTGTTCCAGGGAGTTCCCGGTCTTTGGCTTTTCCATCAACCGGGAGGAGGTCTACGCGGATGCCGGATCTGGGGACAGCCATGAATTTGTGACCCTGGAATCCTTTGGTGAAGACATTGAATAAACTGATTTTTACTGAACTGCGTGGACGGACCGTGTCTGTCCTTGCTTCCGGAAACCGCGTCCTCCAGATCGGAACGGCTCCGGAACGGGAGGACTGTGCTCTTGGGACGATCTGCGTGGGAAGGGTCCGGAACATCGTAAAAAATATCAACGCTGCCTTTGTGGAGTACAGGCCGGGGATCAACGGTTATTACAGCCTGGCAGAAAACAGGTTCCATTTGTTTGCAGACGGGAGGGACGGATCCAGTCCGCTGAAAAATGGAGACGAGATCCTGGTCCAGATCTCCAGGGCTGCTGTCAAGACCAAGGACGCGGTGCTCACCTCGAAGCTTTCTCTCACAGGGCAGTATGGAGTGCTCACCCTGGACGGCAGCGGGCTGGGGATCTCCTCTAAGATCCGCGATGCCGGATGGAAAGAGCAGATGAAGGAATGGTGGGAAGAGGAGGCCAGGGGCCTGGTTTCCGGACTTTCCGGAACGGGACTTCCGCGTGCTGGCTTTATCCTGCGGACCAATGCGTACGGCGCTCCCCTGGAGGCGGTCGGACTGGAGCTGTCCGGCCAGGCAGAACGGATGGCCAGGCTTCTTGATAACGGGAGGAGCCGCACGGCAGGAAGCATCCTCTATCAGCCGGAAGGCTTTTTTGTCCGCAGCGCCATGGATGTCCGGAAGGATGAAACAGAAGAGATCCTTACAGATTTTCCAGATATTTACCAGAAGCTCCAGGAGACCGCTGGGGACGGTTTTCAGGTTCCGGTGCGGTTCTATACGGACAGCTATCCCCTGTCTGCCCTGTACCGCCTGGATGCGGCCCTGGACCGCGCCCTGGGAAGGACCGTCTGGCTCCGTTCCGGCGGATATCTGGTCATCGAGCCCACAGAGGCCATGACTGTGATCGACGTGAATACCGGAAAAAACACGGATAAGAAGACGGCTTCGGAAACGTACCTGAAAACGAATCTGGAGGCGGCCGAGGAGATCGCGGTCCAGCTGCGGCTTAGAAATCTTTCCGGGATCATTGTGGTGGATTTCATCGATATGAAGGAAAAGGCACAGAATGAGGAGCTTATGAGAAGGCTGCGCCAGTGTCTGGCGGCAGATCCTGTCAAAACGGTCCTGGTGGACATGACGCCCCTGGGACTGGTGGAGATCACAAGAAAGAAGACACTCCGTCCGCTCCATGAGCAGTTTTCCCGCAGTGAAAAAAATAGATAACAATTATCCCTTTGCTTTTTGGGGAAATATGGTATAATATCTGCGGAGCAGATATTATACCATGGCGCATGCCGGTTTCTGCGTTCACCGCAGAAATCCGGGCGCAGGGATCTCCCGGAGGGGCTGCATCGGAAGGATGCAGCATAATATCTGCGGAGCAGATATTATACCATGGCGCATGCCGGTTTCTGCGTTCACCGCAGAAATCCGGGCGCAGGAATCTCCCGGAGGGAGCTGCATCGGAAGGATGCAGCATAATATCTGCGGAGCAGATATTATACCATGGTGCATGCCGGTTTCTGCGTTCACCGCAGAAATCCGGGCGTAGGGATCTCCCGGAGGGGCTGCATCGGGAAGATGCAGCATAATATCTGCGGAGTGGATATTATATGCTTAATCGTATATTTTTATAAAAGAAATGAGGTACAAATCATGAGAACTGTTGGAACCGTATCCAGAGGCGTCAGATGCCCGGTTGTGAAAGAAGGAGACGATCTGATCCGGATCGTGACAGAGGCTATCGCCGATATGGGAAAAGAAGAACATATCACATTTCATGAAAAGGACATCGTAGCTGTAACAGAGGCCGTAGTGGCCAGGACCCAGGGCAATTATGCCAGTACAGATGACATTGCGAAGGACTGCCGCACAAAATTTGGCTGCGATACCATCGCTGTCACCTTCCCGATCTTAAGCCGGAACCGGATCGCCATCTGCTTAAAAGGCATTGCCAAGGCGTTTAAGAAGGTTTATATCCTGATGAGCTATCCTTCCGATGAAGTGGGCAACCACCTGTTTGACGACGATCTTCTGGATGAAAAGGGAGTCAATCCGTATTCAGACGTAATGGATGAGGCAAAGTACAGGGAGATCTTCGGCTATGTAAAGCATCCGTTCACAGGCGTGGATTATGTGGCTTATTATAAGGAGCTGTTTGAGGCCGAGGGCTGCGAGCCGGAATTTATTTTCGCCAATGACTGCCGCGCAGTGCTCCCCTATACAAAAAATGTACTCTGCTGCGATATCCACACCAGAGAACGCTCCAGACGGAGATTACTGGCTGCGGGAGCGGAGAAGGTGCTGACGCTGGCAGATATCATGAACGCTCCGGTGGATGGAAGCGGTTATAACGAGCAGTATGGCCTGTACGGCTCCAATAAGGCCACAGAAGACACGGTAAAGCTGTTCCCGAGAAACTGCAGCGAGTTTGTGGAAGAACTCCAGAAGAGCCTTGAGAGCGTTACAGGAGTGAAGCTGAACTGCATGATCTACGGGGACGGCGCGTTTAAGGATCCGGTAGGAAAGATCTGGGAGCTGGCTGATCCGGTGGTAAGTCCCGCTTATACTGAGCGGCTGGAGGGAACTCCCAATGAGCTGAAATTAAAATACCTGGCAGATAATGACTTTAAGGATCTGAAGGGCGAGGAGCTCACAAGGGCCATGAAGGAAAAGATCGAAGCCAAGGACGGCAGCTTAAAGGGGAGCATGGCCTCCCAGGGTACGACTCCCAGACGGCTGACAGATCTGATCGGCTCTCTCTGTGACCTGACCTCTGGCTCTGGAGATAAGGGAACGCCCATCGTGTTTATCCAGGGATATTTCGATACTTTTGCAGAGCAGTAAAACCGAAAGCGCTGCAGACGGGCGGTTTTCCGCCTGTTCTGCGGCGTTCTTTTTACGCTGGCAGCGAGACAGGACCGTGGATGTATGTGAGCCTGGCGGCTGCCGCAATGACCATGAGACATCCGCGCAGCGTGTTCCCATGGTCACTGGACAGCAGAAATTTTTCGTAAGGAAGAAAATCCTGTAAAAAACAGTTGACAGGAAGATGGACAGGTGCTATTATATTACAGTATGCCGCACAGCGAGGTCTGCAAGGGTTCCTAAGGGAACACACCGTAACTGGCGAGTAATGATAATAGGAGGTGCAATATGTACGCGATTATTGCAACAGGTGGTAAGCAGTATAAAGTAGCCGAAGGCGACAGCATCAAGATTGAGAGACTGGACGCAGAAGTAGGTTCTGTTGTTACTTTTGATCAGGTTCTGGCTGTAAACAACGGCGAGCTTACGATCGGATGCCCCACAGTGGAAAACGCGACTGTTTCCGCAACCGTTGAGAAGGTTGGCAAGGGCAAAAAAGTTATCGTTTACAAGTATAAGCGCAAAACTGGCTATCATAGGAAAAACGGCCACAGACAGCTTTATACCCAGGTTAAGATTGACAAGATCAACGCTTAATT